>ENA-OYXD01000031-OYXD01000031.1-human-gut-metagenome-genome-assembly--contig:-NODE-31-length-86002-cov-21.474851_pt1 | contig 86002 bp, 50 predicted proteins | sample MGYA00244818_ERZ653412 | MGnify/ENA primary metagenome ERZ653412 (study PRJEB26926, sample SAMN06165146) | human gut metagenome | biome: ENVO:00009003; feature: ENVO:2100002; material: ENVO:00002003...
TAATGACAATTTTGAGTCCAACAAGCGATTTATTGAAACAGTTGCGGAATTAAGGTTAAGATAAATATTCCTTAAATAAGGTGTGTTTTTTACAAACATGCTGCTTGGAATAAGAACTTTAGCACAAAAATGTCGAACGAGCTTAACCTTAAATGGTGCCAGCATTCGAACTACTAATGTGAAAAACCTGTAATCGGTATAAATAACATATACGAACCTATCAGCATGAACGGCCGCGCAAGCATGGCTGTAAACTAAACTGCGAACTGAAATTGTCATAAGGCAACAACACAGTCTGAGAATGCAGTTTTACGATGTGAAATGATTGGTCAACGATGATATAAAAACCATCTGCTGAGATAATATAACTATGAATAAAAACAAGATTCCGAGAAATAGAAAAAACTAAAATATTTACAGGATTTATGATTAAACGCATATTAAGTACAGCACTATTTGTGTTGGCAACTTCAGCCACAATGCTGTCACAGAACGTGGCGTTGAAGACCAATGCATTATACTGGGCTACCACAACTCCTAACTTAGGAATTGAAGCCTCAGTAGGTAAGAAAAGCACGCTGCAGCTGTTCTATGGTCTTAATCCGTGGAAACAGTCGGGCGGCGACCAGTCGAGTCTGCGCCACTGGCTTGTTATGCCTGAATACCGCTATTGGTTCTGCGAGAGCTTCAATGGCTGGTTCATCGGTGCCCACCTCATGGGCGGACAGTTCAACGCAAGCAGCGTTGAGCTGCCTTTCGGGTTCTTCCCCGAGCTTGAGGACCACCGCTATGAAGGATGGTATGCAGGCGGAGGCGTAACGGCAGGATATCAGTGGGTGATGTCAAAGCACTGGAACTTTGAGGCATCCATAGGCCTGGGATACGACTACATAAAGTATGACAAATACAAGTGCGGAACCTGCGGCGAGAAGCTCAAGTCGTCGCACACCAACTATTTCGGCCCGACAAAGGCCGCGCTGAGTCTTATTTACATCTTCTGATACTATAAACCACCAAGGACATGAAAAGATTATCTATATATTGTGCATGCCTGCTGGCCGCGCCGCTCGCGCTGCAGGCACAGAGCGTGGAGCCTAAGCTGGCCGGACGGACGGTGACGGTAGAGAATATCAAGGTAGAGAACACTAACCAGACTATGGTGGTTGACCTCGACCTCAATATGGACTCGCTGAAGCTGCCTTCTAACATGAGGCTCGTCTTCACGCCCATCATCACTAACAACACCGAGGAGAGGCAGATGCCGCAGATAGTAGTGAACGGACGCAAGCAGGACATCTCTTACCGCCGAGGCGGACATAAGGACTTTCCGGCAAACGTGGTGGCCGTAAGACGTAAGAACAACACCGACCAGACGCTCCACTACAGCGCCGTGCTGCCCTATGAGCCCTGGATGAAGAACTCTAACGTCATCGTGGCTGAAGACCTCTGCGGATGCGGCGACGTGAAAGACCAGAACACCGTTGAGCTGAAGCGCCTGCGCACGCCGTTCATGCCGTATATGCGCCCGGCAGCCGAGGCACAGAAGGTGCGCCATGAGGAAGGACGCGCGTTTATCGACTTCCCCGTTGACAAAATCACTCTTTATCCCGAATACCGCAACAACCCGCGCGAGCTGGAGAAGATTGTGAACACAATCAACCTCGTGAAGAACGACAAGAACACAACCATAACAAACATCGAAATCCACGGATATGCTTCGCCCGAGTCGCCTTATGAGCACAACGCATATCTGGCACAGAACCGTGCCAAGACGCTCAAGGACTATGTGCGCAAGCTCGTGCATATAGAAGACCGCCTCTTCACCGTATCGTCTACGCCTGAAGACTGGGAAGGCCTGCGCGAGTATGTCGTTGAGGGCAATCTCGACAACAGCGATGCCATACTTAAGCTCATCGACGACAAGACGCTCGACCCCGATGCCAAAGAGTGGAAGATTAAGTCTACTTATCCTACAGACTACCGCTTTATGCTCGACTCATGGTATCCCGCTCTGCGCCACTCTGACTATGTGGTGAGCTACAGCGTGCGCCCGTTCTCGGTAGACGAGGCAAAACAGGTGCTGAAGACCAAGCCGCAGCAGCTTTCGCTCGAAGAGATGTATATGGTGGCACAGACCTACGAGCCGGGCTCGCGCGAGTTCAACGAGGTTATGGAGACCGCCGTGCGCATGTATCCCGACGACCCTACGGCCAACATCAATGCCGCATGCACACGCATGGAGAGCGGCGACCTTGAGGGTGCTAAACGCTATCTCAGCAAGGCAGGCAACTCGCCGCAGGCTCTGCACGCCAAGGGCGTGATGGCCATGCTCGAGGGCAACACCGACCAGGCACGCCAGCTGCTCAATCAGGCTAAGCAGGCCGGAGCACAGGGAGTGGACAAAAACCTGCAGATACTCGACATGTAAAAACACGAGAATTGATAAAAATATTTTTTAAACCAACTCAATTTTTTAAATTATGAAAAAAGTAAAATTATTTTCCTTCGCATTGGCAGCGCTGATGCTGGGAGCTTGTTCAAGCGAAGATGGCATTGACAATGGCGGACAGGGAACTGTATTACCTGGTGAAAAGGGCTATATCAGCCTTGCAATCAATCTGCCGACAACACCAAGTACACGTGCAAATGACAACTTTGATGATGGCCTTCCTGTAGAGTATGCTGTGAATAATGCTACATTGTTAATATTCGAAGGTACAGATGAGGCATCGGCAAAATTTGCAGGAGGATATGACCTCGGCACTATAACTCCGAATACTGTCGGTGGTAATATCACATCAACATTTAAAGTGACCAAAGAAATTAAAAAACCGGTAAATGGTGATCTTTATGCTTTGGTAGTGGTTAACCGCGGCGATGTTTTAACTACGGAAGATCAAGGTGCTACATGGAAACTGAACGGAACAGAACTTAGTGCGTTAACCACCTTGTCTGCCTTCAATGCGACTGCACAGGAAATTGCTGCTGAGAAGTTATATGATACGACGGATGATGGCAATGGCTTCTTCATGACCAATGCCCCGCTTTACAGCGTTCCTGGAGGTACTGTTCAGCCATCTAATGGTGACTTGTCAACTCTTACGTTGATTAATGCTGAAAATGTATATACTACAGCAGCTGAAGCTGAGGCTAACCCTGCCGCAAGCGTTTATGTAGAAAGAGCTGTTGCTAAGGTTACGGTGAACGGAACTAACGGAAACCTTGGAAATAACGCAGGTATGACTTACACGATAAGTGGCTGGACATTTGATGTTACTAATAAAAAGACATACCTTGTTCGCAACATGACAGATGCTAATACTTGGTGGAATTATAATGTAGCTGGCGATTATCGTTTTGTAGGTTCTGCCGCTGTTGGTCCTAATCTTTATCGTACATATTGGGGTGTTGACCCGAACTATAGCAGTTACATAGCAGGGGACTTCAACATCTTTGCAGGACAAACTCCAGCTGACTTAAATCCTGTTAATGGAAATGGATATTGCCTTGAGAATACATTTGATGTAGATAACCAGAATCAGAACCAGACAACACGTGTGATTGTGGCTGCGACGTTGAATGCTGGTAGCACTTTCTATATCTTGGATAATGATAAGGGTAAAATATGGAGCAAAACAGAAGCTGAAGATGCTGTAAAGGCAGAATATCTTGGCAATCAGGCTGTAATAGCAGCGTTGACAGCAAATTTGGACGGTGCAGATAAAAAAATAACAGGAGACGACCTTACTGTGACATTTGATAAAGCTGCAGGTGATTTGACTGTTACAATGATTGAAATATCTGCTGATAAAGCTGGTGACTTTAAAGGTGGTGAAATTCCTGATGCTCTGACACCTGGTACAGAAGCTAATAATGCTATTTTGGCAGCAGTAAATGCTGGTAAGAAAGTTTCTTGCTATGCAAACGGTGTTGCTTACTATCCGGTAATGATTAGACATTTCGATGATAACCAGACTCCATGGAGCAATGTTGAATACGGCGGAAATGAAAATAACTTCCTTGGCCGTTATGGCGTTTTGCGTAACAACTGGTATGAGATAAACGTAACAGGAATAAAGGATATCGGTTATGCAGATGTACCTGATGTTTATGGAACTCCTGACGATCCAATGGAATCTTACATTTCTGTTGAAATCAACGTTCTCTCTTGGGCTAAGCGTTCTCAGAATGTAGAATTGTAATAATACAGAACTTCATAAAAGTTAATTGACAACATCAGTGTGCGGCCGGTATGGGCCGGCCGCACATTTTCTTAAAAAGGCAGAAGCCGCAGAGGTGTGGCCTGCATGTAAGTCTGCCCGTAGAGACACCATGAGATACGGCGGGGTGCAGCTCCGGCACAGCGAGAGGAGCCGTTGCGGAACAATGTTGCCGCAAACCAAAACTGACAACAACGAGGCACGACGCTCAAGGGCAAGTGCCCACAACATAAACAGCGACAGCCCAAGGCTAAACATCTGCTTAAGCAACACAGACAGATAGGCATCCGGGCTGGCCCGGCGGGGATAGACAGCAATGTCGCCGCGCAAAGACAATGCAACAATTAAATATGGATAAAGGAAATAAAAACAAAAAATATATATGCTTATGAAGTATCTTTCAATAAAGCGTCTGACTTGGCTGTGCATTGCGGCTTTGTCGACACCGGTGTTCACATCGTGCGACATGATGACCGAAGACAGAGACGACTGTCCCATGGGGCTGTATCTCAACTTCAAGTACGACTACAATCTTGAGCGCGCTGACATGTTCAACGACCATGTGGGAGCTGTAGATGTCTACGTGTTCGACGAAAACGGCAAGTATGTCACACGCCAGTCGGAGGCTAACGTGGGCAGCTCGCTGCCGCTGGCCGTGCCTACATACTCAATGAAGATGGACCTCGACCCGGGCAAGTATAAGTTCATAGTGCTTGCCGGACAAAACTCTTACTCTGAGCAGATGGAGTCGGGACGTGCACGCTTCGTCCGCTCTGACCTTACTGCCGGAGACGACATGACGGCACTCGACGTCAGACTCGAGACAACACAGCAGGGCAGCGACATGCTCCTTGTTGACAACCACGGACTGCCGCTCGACACTCTGTGGCACGGCATGGAGGTTGAACCTGTTGAGGTGTTCGCCGGAAAGCCTACTTACCACACAATCTCGCTCATGCGCGACACCAAGAAAATCAACGTGACAATGCGCGAGCTCGACGACCCCACACAGATGGACGTGGCAAACTATGACATGACCATCACCGACCGCAACTCGCACATCCTCTGGGATAACTCGCTCGACGAGACCAGCACCGTGGTCTACACGCCGCACGCAACATGGAACACCGACGACCGCACGCCGGCCTTCGACCATAACGGCGACCCGATAGACGGAGTGGGCAAGATAGCTCATGCCGACTTTATGACATCGCGCATATTGTATCATGCCGATGCAAAGGACGACGGCATACTGTCTATAGTGAACAAAAACACCAACATGGAAGTGGTGCGCGTCAATCTGCCCGACCTGCTCAGCCGTCTGCGCACGAGCGAGGAGATATACCGCTACTCGGAACAGGAATTCCTCGACCGCGGCTACGACTATCAGCTCGACTTCTACCTCAAGGGCGACCGCCTGGCTTACGTAAACATCAGCATCAGCGTGCTGGGATGGAGCAAGCGGGTGCAGTTTGAGGAACTGTGATTTAAACAGCCAACCAACCTAAAAATCACGAATGTCTATGAACAAGAATATATTACATACAGTTAAGGGCGTTGCGGGATGCCTGCTTATGGCATCTCTTGCGGCCGGCTGTGCGCAGGAAGACATCGACACCGCTCCGTCAGGCGGAGGCGGCATGTCGGCATCTTCTTATGTCTCGCTCAGCTTCGCATCGCAGCAAAGCACGCCTACGCGCTCAAATCCTACGGGAGGCGAACAGGGCGACGGAGATGAGACTGGACAAGATTATGAGAATGAAATAAAATCTGCCGTGGCCTTCTTCTATCAGGGAAATAACGGAGTAAACAGCGACGGCTCAACTAAAATCATGGCTGTAGCAACATTTAACGTTGGAAGCTATACCGAGCCGGGCAACGGCATCGACCGCACCTATACAACAACGCCGCAGCAGGTAGACCTCGACGACGGAACATATAACGTGCTTGTGGTGGCAAATCCGGGCGCAGACTGGTGGACAGGCCAGTCGCTCACGCTCGCCGACGTGCGCAATCATATACAGACCACGGCATGGACAGCCTCAGGCTCTAACTATTCTGACTTCGTAATGACATCAGCTGCCGACGCCACGCTGACGCTCAATTCTAACCCGGAAAATGATCCGGCAAAGGCAGAGGTAAACGTAGAGCGCATGGCAGCAAGGCTCGACTATAAGGCCGAAGCGTCTTATACTTGTACCGACCCGGCATATACTGGTGCCACAGTTGAGATAACCGGCGCAGCCCTGGTGAACAATCTTACTGCAGGCAGCTATATCATAAAGCGCGTTGCTGACGATGTTAACGGCACCAATCTGTCTTATCTCGGCAATGAAACTGCTGACGAGAACGATGCAGCAACAAATTACGTGCTCGACCCATGGACGGCAAGCAAGAATGGAAATCTTTACGGAACATGGTTTATGAACGGTTCTTCAGACCCCAACTGGTGGGCAGGTTACGTTCAGCCGGGCACTTCTGTCTCTGACGGAGCCGAAACATGGCAACGTATAGGCTATACCCTCGAAAACACTACGGCAGCCGATGCAGCAGGCAGCGACTACAGCACTGGCGTGGTGTTCAAGGCAAAGTTTAATCCGCAGGGCGTGGCAAATTATCAAGGCGGTGCAACATTCTTCGCCCTCGGCACTCACCTATTTGCATCAATGGAAGACATGATGACATACGTGTATGGTGCCGACTTCAGTCAGTTTGACGATAAAATCGATGCCTGCACCGATTGGGCAGCCGTAAAGACTTTTGCGGCATCGCTGCTCGACAACGACCCGTCAGGCTATAAGGCTTTCCTGCTGGGGCAGGACGAAGCACAAGACCTTGCACAGGTTAAGGAAAGTCTTAAATGGAGCGCATATATGCTCAGCAATTGCGGCTATTCGGCAAGTCTGAACGAAACTTATAAAGTTGAGCTCGACCAGAACGGCATTGTTACCCGTAACGCCTTGCAGTCTTACGGAGTGCGTACATACGAAGACGCCACATGCTATTACACATGGTGGGTGCGCCACAGCAATGACAACAATGATGAAACAAAGGGCATAATGGAGTATGCCATTGTGCGCAACAACATCTATAAACTCACGGTCAACAGCATCTATTCGCTCGGAAACGACGTGCCCGGCGAGGACGAGAACATCATTCTTGATGTTTACGTAAACGACTGGCTGCTGCTCAACCCGGAGACTCTGCCTATGTGATAAAATGACTTTAACGAAAAACACTGACGTTATGAACAAAATGAAACAACATATATATAAGGCTATGTTATGGCTGCTGCCATGGCTGTGCGCCGTGCCTCTTGCCTCATGCTCGTTCGACGACGACATCGACCAGGGCGGCGACGGCACCGCTACGCTGCAGCTGAGCATTACGGCACGTGAGGAAGGCGACCTGAACACAAGGGCAGACGAAGTTGGCACCAATGGTGAGTATATGCACAACCTCTGCGTGCTAATTGTAGACGGCACCAATGTTGTTACCAAAAAACTGTTGCCAAACACCGATGATGAATTTGCCGGTAACACCGCAGCGCAGCAGGGCAATCTGAAGTCGTGGGTGTCAGACCCCTTCACGCTTCCCGAAGGCACTTACACCGTTTATGCCTTTGCCAACATTGATACTTATTATGATAATTTATGGGGCAGTCTTACGGGATTGCAGAGTGGTGCTTCACTCACAACTCTGAATGTGGATATAGATAATATCGTGCTTGATGATCCTGCTGCAAAGCTTAACTTTGCTGAACGTAAGTTTATCCCTATGAGTGCAAAGCAGCAGGTTGTGGTTACGGCTGCCACCAAGAGCATTTCTATCGGTCTCGACCGCCTGGTCAGCAAGATAAGAATGAGCATATCAGGTAAGGCCAGCACAAAGGTTACGGCCCTGTCGTTTGGCGGATATGCCGACAAGATAACTCTCTTCTCAGATAAAACGTTGGAAGGAGCGACATACACAACGACAAAGACAATAACTGTTCCTGAAGGCGGTTGGTCTTTGGATAATGATGGTAAACTTACGATTCCTGACTTTTATGTAAACTCTTCACCGGATGGTCATCCGTTTAATGTCAGCGTTACTACTGACGAGATGAACGGAATTACATACGAGGCAACCACCTCAAGAGACGAGCTTCCGCGCAACAGCATCTTCCCGCTTACGCTGCAGCTAAACGACTATGGCCTCGACCTCGCAGCGCAATGCTGGGTAAGCCCGATAGGCAGCCTGCCCGTGGAAGTAAGCGTAGGATTTACTCAAGATACTTATGAAATAACAGTTCCCGAAGGATGCCAGTTTGAGTTTACCGTAAATGGCATAAATGGAGCAACAGCCGGTGTTACAGATCTTTCTTGCACATGGAACATGCCTGACGGCGTCAGCGGCATTGCCTTTGACGGCGCGACAACAGGAGTTACCACGGTTAAGGGCCATGTTACGGCATCTGCCGGCAAGACTTTTGATCTTAGCCTTTTGGTTACGTGGAAAGATAATGGCGCAACATATAACCGCACATACACAGTAAAGGTATTTACCGACGACATTACCAACTTCCCGTTTAAGAGCAAAACGCGTACACCGGAGTTCGGTCTCGACTATCTGCGTCATGAAATGCTTAATATGTTCATAAAATAAAAAGGAGGACATAAGATATGAAACAAATACATAATTTATATAAACTTCTCATTCTTTTCTGCGCAACATTCCTTGCACAGAATGCAGTGGCGCAGGTGGAAGGAAATAAGTATCTGATGATAGACGAAAATTCTAAAGTCAGTACATATGGTGCTGATATTACAGCCTATACATTAGAAGAGCAAAATGCAGGTCGTGGTGATTACGTAATAGGAAACGCATTTGATGGCAATACTGGTACTTTGTGGGCTTCAAGTAGAGCCGGGACGATAAATGTTGATATAGATTTTAATGCATATAGAACAATACGTGCGTTTCATTTTCTTAGTGGAGGAAGTACTCAGGAAAGAGAAGATGAGTTACACGTTTATTCGTCAACAAATGGTTATACATGGAATCTCGTTGAAAGTTTTGCTGGTGATAGAACAGTACAGCAGCATGATTATTGCTTGAAAAATGCGATTGACACGCGCTATTTGCGTTTGCAGATAGTTCCTAATCGTCAGACTTATAAACTTGCTATGAATGAAATAACGTTGTATTCAGATGTTCTAGATTATTCAAACGTGACCATTCATCATAAAGCTGCTAAATGGTTTGACTTGCGTTCAAACATATCTGAAGCCGCAAAGAATATGGATACGTTTAATGATGAAACTGCATGGTATTCCGGCCCGAAGGGCGATATACAGGCCAGCCATGTATATATGGATACAATCTATGTTCATAAAGGAACATCTGTAACATTGGCTGTGCCTGACAGATTGTCAAACTCTAGTGTTGTATCTTATCAGCGTTGGTACAGCTATCGTACTGATGGAACTTTCCGCACACAAAATACAGGTAGTGACGAGGTATGGGATCTTTTGACACCTGCAGGTACTACGCCATGCCGTTTTGCTAATGGTTATGTGGGCAAGCCGCTTACTACATCTGATGTTATGGATATGAAATTTTATGTCCCGACAGATGAAGAGTTTAAAGCATGGTTTGGCGAAACGGCAGCTCAGACCTTTGACAATAATTATTATCTTGTGGGGTGTGATGTGTCAGGATATACAGACTTTACTAAGAGTTATAGCGACGCTTCCGGCTCATCTTCATTTTATCCGTCAAACCAGTCTGACGGACTGACATATGAGCCCACGCTTACTCACCGCATAATCTACTATATCATGGCGGTGGATGGCCGCGATACAGGAGAGGGTGCCACCGTGACATGGCAAAATGGTATGGGACGTCTGAAAAATACGGCTTATCAAGGAGGTACTACAACAGGAAAATATTTGGAGGAATATGACATTTCATTCCCGTTTACACGTATTTCAAATAATACGAAAGAACTTGTGGCATTGTCAAAGGACGCCCGGTCGTATGCAATTCCTGATGCGGCGATAGATGACGATAATGATGTATTAGATGTAAAACTGGTTGATAACGGGTCTGGAATAACGTTAGCGACAACATCTTTGAGCGGAACGTCACGTATAATTCAGTTTAATTATCCAAATCCTAATTATTCGGATGGTACAGAGTATGTTAATGCAAATAACAGTACTGCAACTATTTATGTTACAAAAACAGTTTCCGGTACAACATATAATATTGCAAAATATAATTTGACTTTTGTGCGTGATACCAGATTGCTGACACAGACACAATTAGAGCAAATTGAAAACGGCACTATCCAGGACAATAACTTGAAGTATTATCAGTTCCGTACGGATAAATATTTGAGTGAGAATTATCAGTTGCTTACCAAGCTAGATTTCGATTACGATCCAAGCGTCTCTGAACTTTATGGTCAGCCTGATTTCTATCAATTCCCATCGGATTGGACTTCAGGCAGCTATTCGTTCTATGATGGTGCTGACGGTACTGATTTCAAAGGGCAAAGCGGATATTTCCCTGAGTGGGGATATTATTCAATCATGAATGGATTTATAGAAGATAAATATTGGACTAGTGGTACGCTCAATCATGCAGGAAAACTTCTTCCAAACAGTACTTATCATATGTTTATTGATGCTTCTGACCGTGCCGGAGTTATTGCCCGATTGCCCTTTGAACAGAAATTGTGTTCCGGTTCGGAAATGTTCGTAACGGCATGGGTTAAGAGTGCAGGATATAGTTCTACAACTCCTGATGCCGGCATGCTCTTCTCTGTGATGGGTGTAAAAAAGGATGAAGCTACAGGTCAGGATGTGTATGTGCCGATATATCGTCATGCCTCAAGTCAGATACGCCGTACAGACTATCTGACAGGAGGTATGCCCGGAACGGGAACAGGAACAAACGAATGGTTACAGATGTATTTCTCTTTCATTGTAGAGAATGATGCACTTTATGACTCTTATGTTCTTCAGGTTGATAACAACAGTGAATCAACACAAGGTGGTGATATGTATATTGACGATATCCGTGTATATTTGGCAACACCAAGCGCTGAGGTTAAACAATTGGAAGCTACTTGTACGAGTGAACGAACTATGATGAGTATTAAGCTTGATTGGGATCGTCTGCTTTCACGTTTAGGTGAAAAAGAAGGAACTGATCAAACTGATGCTATAGATTTTTGTTTTATCGACAAGGCAAAGTATGAGGATTATTTAACACAATATAGTGGAGATTATGAAGGCGCAATAGAATATTCTGTTGTTGAGGTAGGTAATAATAATCCGGATTTGGGCGGAGAGTATAATAATCAAAAATATAATACACTTTATTTCAAATTAGATTTTGACTCGAATACAGATTATGATTTATTGCCACATCCACGTTTGGCAAGAGATAATGGTGATGGAACGGGTAAGTATTATTTTTACCGTACAACTGATGAAGCCGGCACAAAATCATTGGCTGTAGATTTCTACTCGGCATTGACTCCGAACCGTTCTTACCTGATGCTAATTCAGGTAAATGACGGTAACCAGGCTACAGCTGCGGATTTTGCTGAAGATATAAATGATCCGTGTGGTATAAATACACCTTTCCATGTTACAGCGCAGACATTGCTTCGCGTTAATGGTGAGGTTGTTGACCCGACAACAGATTTCTGTGCCGGACAGATATTCAATTTCTCAGCCCAGATGCGTGTGCCTGTATCAGAAGACGACGGAACAGAATCTTATATTATAATAGATAAAGGTGTTTATTTCGACTGGTTCTTTGGTACGGAAGATGAATTCTTGGCTGAAAATCCAGATTATGGTAATGTGACATTATTAAGCGCACTTACTACATTCCGCGACATTTATCCAGATAAAGAAGATCTTACGGATGTGACGGCAGGTGACCATGAGACAATTGACGGACAAACGGTTAATCTGTCGCAGAATATGATAAATATAATCAATTATTATATTACGACCAAGACCGTTGAAGAAGGTATACATGCAAGGCTTATCCTGCATAAGGAAAACCTTGATATAACTCTTTTGAAGTCTGGATTACAGTTGGTTATTCAGCCTATACCTACACTTAAATCGCCTGATGGAAGTATCAGTGATGATATGTGGTCAAAAGTTTGTTGGTCGTATATACCATTGGAACTTAATGCTTCAGGTGACGCGCCACAATTGCATGCAGGTTTTAATTCTGTAAAGTATCCTGCAGATGATTTTAATCCTGGATTGCGTATAGGCTTGAGCCAAATTGAATCTACTTCTGTCAATCAGCCGATAAAAGTTAATTTGCGTGGTGCTCAATTAGTGTCAGCGGGTGCAAGTTATATTGGTATGATTACTTCTATATCTCCAGATGCTTACAGCAAAATATATCTTGTGGATACTGATGATCCTGAATATAAGAATGATACTTATTTCCCTGCGGATTTTAGTGAATTTTCGTTGCCGATAGGTACATTAAAGTCATTGTATGCAGAAGAATATGATGATCAGTCTTCTTTTGAGGACTACATGGAAATATATTTTGATACGCAGACTACGCAGGCAAATGGTTTCCGTTTCCAACCTAAAGAAGGATATACTTATACCTTTGCTGTACATTTTGAAGAGCATGGTGATAATACTACAAATGCTTGTTTCGGAAGATTTACGGTTGACATGAAGGTGGTGCCCGAGAATCTGGTATGGAGAGGAACCGGTGCTACAAGCAACTGGAATAATGATGCCAACTGGAAGCGTGCTGATAAATCTGCGTTGAAGAAGGCTGATGGTGACAGCTATCTGACTAACGAGGCTAATACCACTGAAACTGGTTTCGTGCCGATGCTGTTCTCTAATGTCATCATGCCTGCAGGAAGCAAAGCTGAGCTTTATATGGCAGGATATGGAGATGGCGGTAATGGATGGGTAAATACGAGCCGTCCAAGTTATATGGAACTGCCTACAGAGAATATCCAGTATGACCTGATGGCTTATGACAGCAATAACACACTTACCACACAGCGTTACCGTGTGAACATCTGCCGTGACATCCACTTTGAGCCGGGCGCACAGATGCTGCATGCCGAGCAGCTGCTTTATAACAAGGCATGGACAGACGTGGAGATTACTCCGGGACAGTGGACAGCCGTAAGCACACCGCTGCAGGGCGTTGTAGCCGGCGACTGGTATGCTCCTACTGCAACAGGAAGACAAGAGACAGAGTATTTCAAGGATATAAAATTCACTGATGGAGGCTATAACCGTCTGAATCCTGCCGTTTACCAGCGCAGCTGGAGTACAGGAGCAACGATTGTAGAAAAGCAGACGCCAAACACTACTGTTTCGTTTGATACAGAATGGAGTTCTGCATACAACGACGCAAGCGTGCCTTATGTTGCAGGTGGCGGATTCTCTATCAAGGGTGTTACATCTAACAGCTCATTGCTGTTCCGCTTCCCGAAGGCTGATGAAGGCTATGATGTAAGTACTGCTGAGGAGGATAAAAGCGTTGACCGTACCAATGCAGGCAAGCTACTTGTCAGCAACATGGTTGATCGCAGTGATCCGTATACGTATGTTCATTCTGATATAGTTACAGTTAAGCTTACTCCGTCTGCTGACGGCAAGTATCTGATGGTAGGTAATCCGTTTATGGCTTCGCTCGATGTCCAGGCGTTTGTTGCTGCCAATAGCGACGTGCTGGCACAGAAATATTGGATTGGCGATATGTCAGAAGCTAATGCTGTATCATACGATTCTGAAGAAGGATGGACTGCTACGACATCTCTTATTGCACCATATGCGGTGTTCTATGTTCAAATAGCTGAAACAGCAACACCTGATGAAAAGGGCAATTTTATAGTTAAATTCACTGCTGCCATGCAGAAGTTTGAAACAACTTCAACAGGTGAAGGCTCACAGACCGTTTCTCTCAAAATAAAGGCAGAAGACGCTGAAGGCTCAAGCAGCGCGGCTGTGCGCTATGCCGCTTCGGCAAGCAACGGCTTCGGCATGGAGGACGCACAGATGATTAGCGGACTGACAGGCAATGCCGACAACGCTCCTAAGGTTTACACCGTAGCCGGCAACACGGCAGTGAGCGTCAACCAGCTGAAAGACGCACAGCGCATACCGTTAGGCGTTACGGCAGCCGACGGCTCAGTGGTAACTCTTACGTTCAGCGGCGTGGCAGCCGTTAAGGATGCCGCTATCTACGACGCCGAGCTGCAGAGCGAGACACCGCTCTACGAGGGCTATCAGCTCACGGTTAACGGTCCGTCATACGGCCGCTACTTCCTGATAGGTCACGGCTCGGGCACAACAGGCATAACCGAAACGGGCGCCGACGGCAATGTAAGCGTAAGCTCTATCGTTCCGCGCCAGGTTGTCGTTACGTCAGACACGGCTCTGCGTTCAGTGAGCGTATGGTCGGCAGGCGGCGCACTTCTGAAGAAAGTAACGCCCAACGGCAACTTCACCTGCACTCTCAATGGTGTCGACAGCGGCATGGTTGTCGTGCGCACAGAGACAGAGAGCGGCTCGCAGGTGACGAAAATAAGAGTTAGGTAAGTTTTTTATATTTTGACCGACAGGTCAAGTTGCAGGAGAGAATGGGAGTGTCCGTGAGGATGCTCCCATTATTTTTTTATGCCAGTTGTGAGGACATACCGGAAAGAACGGAGATGGGACAGATGACTGCCGGTGAGTAGATGACGGTGCCAAATTTGCCGTTTGTTGACTATTTGTAAGATATATGTACTGCTTTTTAGTCTGTTTTACGCTAATACGTGCGTTAGATGTGTTAAAAACCTGATAATGTTTGGCACAATGAAAAGTTAGCACTATCTTTGACACTGAAAGGAAGGAGGCAGAACATAATGCCGAAACACCTTAATAATATAGTAAAAACACATAATTGAAATATAAACCTTAAAACTATGAATTCAGAAAAGAATATCCGTATGGAGCACGACCTCCTCGGCGCACGTGAGATTCCGGCAGACGCATTGTATGGCATACAGACATTGCGCGGCGTTGAGAATTTCTCAATCAGTAAGTTCAAACTCAGCCAGTATCCTCTGTTCATCAACGGTCTGGCATACACAAAGTGGGCTGCTGCTGAGGCAAACCATCAGCTCGGGCTGCTTACCGATGCCCAGTATGAGGGTATCAAGGCTGCTTGTCAGGACATACTGGCCGGTAAGTATCACGACCAGTTCCCCGTGGACATGATTCAGGGCGGAGCAGGCACCAGCACCAATATGAACGCCAACGAGGTTATCGCCAACATTGCGCTGAAGCACATGGGCTTCAAGCCGGGCGACTATGAGCACTGCTCTTCTCACGACCACGTGAACCGCTCACAGTCTACCAACGACGCATATCCTACGGCTATCCACATGGGCATGTATGCCAGCCATCTTGCCCTTGTTCCACATATCAAAGAGCTTATCGCGGCATTCCGCAAGAAGTCGGAAGAGTTTGCACACATCGTAAAGATGGGACGCACACAGCTCGAGGACGCTGTGCCGATGACTCTCGGACAGACCTTCTCAGGCTTTGCAAGCATACTCGAGGCAGAGCTGCTGCATCTCGACCAGGCTGCAGCCGACTTCCTTGAGGTCAACATGGGCGCAACTGCCATAGGTACGGGCATCTGCTCTGAGCCGGGCTACGCAGAGAAGTGTGTTAAGGCTTTGGCAGAGATTACCGGATGGGACATCACTCTCGCAAAAGACCTCGTGGGCGTAACCTCAGACACATCTTGCATGATAGGCTATATGTCAGAGCTGAAGCGCATCGCCGTTAAGATGAGCAAGATAAGCAACGACCTTCGCCTGCTGGCCAGCGGTCCGCGCTGCGGTTTAGGAGAAATCAATCTCCCGGCACGTCAGCCCGGTTCGTCAATAATGCCCGGAAAGGTAAATCCTGTTATTCCTGAGGTTGTAAGCCAGGTTGCGTTCAAGATTATCGGCAACGAGCTTTGTGTCACCATGGCCGGCGAGGCTGCCCAGATGGAGCTTAACGCCATGGAGCCTGTCATGGCTCAGTGCTGCTTCGAGTCAGTAGACCTTATGGCCAACGCATGCGACACACTGCGCACGCTCTGTGTTGACGGCATTACTGCCAACGAGGATAACTGCCGCCGCGAGGTTAACCGCAGCATCGGCATCGTTACAGCCCTCAACCCCTACATCGGTTACGAGCATTCTACAGAGATTGCCAAGAAGGCTATGGAGACAGGCCGCGGCGTTGTTGAGCTTGTGCTTGAGGAAGGAATACTTACTCAGGAAGATCTCGACACCATCCTTGATGCCAAGAACATGGTTCGCCCTGTTAAGCTCGACATCCACCCGAAATGCTAGTTTTGATGTTCCTGCTTTCTGCCTTTAACTTCGTTTAAGGGCTAAGTTGATATTTTCCGTGCCGTCCGGTTCCTTTCATGGGAATTTGGGCGGCACGTCCTTTTGTCATCCCTTATGGTGCGCAGCGTCTCTGTTGCCATGTGGCAGGCGCAGATACATGCCTGCTGATGCCTCTCTGCATCTTCTCAACAAGCCACTCGCCATAACGTGAAAATCAAAAGGCCGGTTTGGGCTTCAAAAACATGCCACTTTTGGGTGAAAAGTGGCTGAGTTACGATGCGTAAACGATAGGTTAATGATTTGAAACCTGTACGTCTGATTTTGGTTCCAGTTTTTCTTTTCCCGCCTTTCTCTCTGAATGTTCTTTAAGCATAATCGTGCTTTCTCCTTATGAATTTTTGCGACTATGGATAGCGGCGCTGTTGCAGTCTGTCTGTTACCCCCAAATCAGTCATTATATTGCACGTAGCTTTATCAATTTTGTGCATTCCAGTTTTCAGCCAGTCTTTTTATTTCTATTGGCGCAAGGCGCTAAGCGCAAACCAAGTTCAGCGCAGGCTAATTAAACAGCATTTCCCGATAATCTTTGTATTACAATGGTTTACGATAAAATGGAATGTTTGATGATAGGTGGACGCACCTGGGGTGCGTCCCTACATTGCACTACTTGTAGGCTCCAAAAGTCTTGTTGCTTCTTGTCGCAAGCACTACGTTGGCATTTGACTCTAACTGCTTTAACTCCTTTAACTTCGGCGTAGCCAGTCATAAAAGTGCTTGTGAAAAATTTAACGAAAATCTGCTCAAGATAAAACAAAAATCCCGACCGAATCTTAATAACAGATTGGGGTTTTAATGTGATTCAAGTATAAATAGCCGGAATGTGAAATCTTATTCAGCGAATATTTTTATCCGTGGCATATAAATGAGAGGCGTGGCTTCTGATGTTCACTTTTGACATATTTTCAAAAAACATTGCATTGATTTTGTTAAACCAATGATTTGCGTTATCTTTGCATAATATAAGCTGCATCTCGGCATAACACTCAAACGTGGTTTGGCGATTCTGCTCTCGATTTGCGTTATCTTTGCATAATAATAAGCTGCGTCTCGGCATAACATTCAAGCACGCTTGATGTTTCTGCTCTCGATTTGCATTATCTTTGCATAAGATAATCAGCATCTCGGCATAACGCTCAAACGTATCTTGGTGGTTTTGTTGTCGGGTTGCGTTATCATTCTGTTAATGACATGTTTAATTTTAAACAATAAAATATGGAACAAAAGTTTTTTATATATAACACTCTGAGCCGCCGTAAGGAGCTCTTTGTGCCTATCCACAGCCCCAATGTGGGCATGTATGTGTGCGGCCCTACAGTGTATGGCGATCCGCATCTGGGCCATGCACGCCCGGCAATAACCTTCGACATCCTGTTCCGCTACCTCAAGCATCAGGGCTATAAGGTGCGCTACGTCAGAAACATCACCGACGTGGGCCATTTGGAGCACGATGCCGACGATGGCGACGACAAGATAGCAAAGAAAGCACGTCTGGAGCAGCTCGAGCCTATGGAGATAGCACAGCACTACACCAACCGCTATCACGACGCCATGAAGGCGCTCAACGTGCTGCCGCCAAGCATTGAGCCTCACGCCACGGGACACATCATAGAGCAGGAGGAGCTGGTGAAGCAGATTATAGACAACGGCTTTGCCTATGAGAGCAACGGCAGCATCTATTTCGACATCGCAAAATATAACGAGAAATATCACTACGGCATACTGTCGGGACGCAACCTCGACGACGTTATCAACGCCAGCCGCCAGCTCGACGGTGTGGGCGAGAAGCGCAACCAGGCCGACTTCGCCCTGTGGAAGAAGGCGCAGCCCGAGCACATCATGCGCTGGCCGAGCCCCTGGAGCGACGGTTTCCCCGGATGGCACTGCGAGTGTACGGCCATGGGACGCAAGTATCTTGGTGACCACTTCGACATACACGGCGGAGGCATGGACCTCGTGTTCCCGCATCATGAGTGCGAGATTGCGCAGGCTGTGGCAAGCCAGGGCGACCAGATGGTGAAATACTGGATGCACAACAACATGATAACCATCAACGGACAGAAGATGGGCAAGAGCCTCGGCAACTTCATCACGCTCGAGCAGTTCTTCACGGGCAACCATCCGAGCCTCGACAAGGCTTATTCGCCCATGACGATACGCTTCTTCATCCTCTCTGCCCACTACCGCGGCACGGTAGACTTCTCTAACGAAGCCCTGCTGGCAAGCGAGAAGGGACTGGCCCGACTGATGTCAGGCATCGCCGACTTAGACCGCGTGCCCGTGTCAGACAAGTGCGACGCGCAGACCGAGGAGTTTGTGAAGAACCTGCGCCAGAAGTGCTACGACGCCATGAACGACGACCTTGCCACACCTCAGGTTATCAGCTATCTGTTTGAGGCCTGCGGAGTGGTCAACAAGCTGCTCGACCACAAGGCCACTATCTGTGCCGACTGCCTGAAAGAACTTGCCGACACGATGCGCCTCTTTGCGATAGACCTGCTCGGACTGAAGGAAGAGAAGGGCAACTCGTCTGACGCACGCGAGGAAGCCTACGGCAAGGTGGTAGACATGGTGCTGAGCCTCAGGGCAAAGGCAAAGGCCGAGAAAGACTGGGCCACAAGCGACCGCATACGCGACGAGCTGGCTGCTGCCGGATTCGAGGTGAAAGACACCAAGGACGGCTGCGTATGGAGACTCGACAAATAATGTTGACGTAAGGCGACAGAGACCTGTGATGTGTATGTCCGCCGCTTCAGCTGAGTATCCGTCTGATGCTTATATATACACATCTTATATATAATATTAAGAGCAGCGGCATGTAGGCCGCCCGTTTCTTACGGCATGCGCGCCGCTGCTCTTTCTTTCAAAAAGTTTTTATCCAATGCAGGATAGCCTCTTGTGAGAGGCATTAACCAACAGAGGTCAGACTATGAAAAATATTGCTTATGTTTTGTCTTTATTGATGTTAACGCTCATGACGGCCTGTTCCGACCGTAAGGAGTATGTTATAGCCATGTCGCAGTGCAGCGAGGACATCTGGCGCGAAAAGCTCAACGCCGAGATGCTTGCCGGCACTTATCTTTACGACAACGTCACGTTGAGGGTGGCCTCGGCCAACGACGACAACGTAAGGCAGACTGAGCAGATAAACGGCTTTGTAAACGATGGCGTCGACATCCTTATTGTCGCCCCAAACCAGATGAACACCGTTACGCCGGCCATAGAGAACGCCTACAACAAGGGCATACCCGTAATACTTTTCGACCGCAAGACCGGTTCAGACAAATACACGGCATTTATCGGCGCCGACAACGTAAAGATGGGGCGCACCATGGGCGAGTATATCGCTTCGCGCCTTGGCGGCAAGGGGCGTGTCTTGGAGATTACGGGCCTTAAAGGCTCGTCGCCGGCCATAGAGCGCCATCAGGGCTTTGCCGACGCCCTGAAGCACTATCCGGGCATAGAGCTGGTGGCCGTGAGCAGCGGCACATGGATGCAGCAGAGCGGGCGCAAGGCCATGGAGGCCATGCTCGACAGCGTGGGCGGCAACATCGACTACGTGTTTGCACACAACGACCGCATGGCCCTCGGCGCGCGTCAGGCAGCCCAGGCACGCGGACTGGCAGGCCGCATAAAGTTTATCGGCATTGACGCCCTGCCGGGCAAGGGCGGAGGCATCGAGCTGGTGCGCGACGGCGTGCTCGACGCATCATATATCTATCCCACGCGCGGCGACATGGTAATGCAGCTGGCCATGAGCATTCTTGAGAAGCATCCCTACCAGCGCGAGAACCTGATGAAGACAGCCCTCGTAACCAAAGACAACGCCGAGGTGCTGCTGATGCAGGCCGAAGAGATGAACAAGCTAAACGACAAGCTCAACATGATGCACGACCGCGTGAACATGTATCTCACGCAGTACAGCCATCAGAAGGTCTACCTCATGATGTTCATCATCATCCTTGTGCTGCTGGTGCTCTCGTTTGTAGCCTTCTACCGCACCATCGTCGTAAAGCGGCGCATGCGCGAGGATGCAGCCAACGCCAAGCTGGTGTTCTTCACCAACATAAGCCATGAGTTCCGCACACCGCTCACCCTCATTGCCGACCCCGTCAGGCGCATGCTCGAGGCCGACAACCTGACCACGCAGCAGCGCTCCATGCTCTGCCTGGTAAGAAAGAATGTCGACGTCATGCTCAGACTTGTTGGCGAGATTCTCGACCTTCGCAAGATTCAGAACGGCAAGATGCAGCTCACCGTGAGCCGCTTCAACCTGTCGGACAGCGTAGGGCAGTGGGTGGCCAACTTTGCGCCGCTGGCCGACAGCAGGGACGTGGAGCTGAGCGTTGACTGCGGCCACGACATAAACATAGAGGCCGACCTGTATAAGATGGAGCGTATATGCTATAACCTTATCAGCAACGCCATAAAATACAACCGCAAGGGCGGCAGAGTGAGGATAAGTCTTGCTGCCGACGACGGCATGGCGCGCCTGACTGTAAGCGATACGGGCATAGGCATACCGCGCGACAAGATTAACCACGTGTTCGACCGCTTCTTCCAGGCATCAGCCGAAAACCGCGGAGGCACGGGCATCGGGCTTGCCATAGTCAAGGCCTTTGTCGACCTTCATCACGGACAGGTTACGGCAGAGGCCAATGCCGACGGCGGGGCAACATTTACGGTGAGTCTGCCGCTGACGCAGCCCGGAGAAACCATAGTGGAGCAGCCTGATGCAGCAGCTTTGGAGACAGGCGACAGCGTTCCGGCAGACATACCTATGAGCGGCGGTGTGGAGATGATGACGGCACAGGACGACGGTGAGCGCAAGTCGATAGTGGTGGTAGACGACAACAGCGACGTTAAAGACTATATCGTCAGCCTGCTCTCGGCCCACTACGATGTCAAGTGCGCGTCCGACGGCCGCGAGGGCCTCGCCTTGTGCGTCAAGTATGTGCCCGACCTGGTTATCTGCGACGTGATGATGCCCGTGATGGACGGTCTTGAGATGTGCCGCCGGCTTAAGGCGGAGACGGCCACGAGCCATGTGCCCGTCATACTGCTCACTGCCCGCACCTTCGACGACCAGCGCGCCGAGGGCTACGACTGCGGCGCCGACGCTTACATAACCAAGCCCTTCAGCAGCAACGTGCTGCTGTCGCGCGTGCGCAATCTGCTCAATGAGCGCATGAAACTGAAAAATATCTATTCGGGTGCCGAGGCAGAGGAGGACAAGGCTGCTGACGATCCCGATACACGCTTTGTGGCCGACTTCAGGCATCGCCTGAAGGAGCATCTGTCTGACTCAGAGCTCAATGTTGAGACTCTTGCCGCCGAACTCGGCCTTAGTCGCGTGCAGCTCTACCGTAAGGTGAAGCAGCTCACTGGTTCGTCGCCCGTTGAGATAATACGCATAACGCGCCTGAAGGCCGCCGAGCAGCTGCTGCGCACCACATCGAAGACCGTGTCGGAGATATCCTACGACGTAGGCTTCTCGTCGCCGTCTTATTTCACCAAGTGTTTTAAAGACTATTTCGGCCATCTGCCCAACGAGGGCCGCGGCGTGTAGTCGGCTTGTCAGATAATATCAGTGAAAAATAATTATTCTAAAGCCCTTGCCATACGTGGCGGGGCTTTAATTATAATATGTATTTTTATTTTAATATCCTTGTTTATCAGGCGAAATGTATATTTCCCATTTAAAGCGATTTATGTCTTTATTTTATGTTGAAACTTATATAAATTAAACCAATAAGACAGAAAATTCTTTGATAAGATACCAATAGCTCATAAATATGCGTTCTTTATAAGAAATCTGTTAATAATTTGTGATATGGCTTTGGTAAATGTTAATAGTTTTGTATATTTGTATGCAATCTAAACTTAACTAATTAAAATTGTGTAACTATGGATAGGAAACTACTATTTGTTGGAGTGTCACTCCTGAGTTGTTTCACTAGTGTTCACGCGGACGATGTTCTTAGTCATGTGATTGAATACGATGGAACACAAGTAAGTTCTCGAACTGACTATACTTATGACGCCAATGGTATGGTTATAGAAGAGTTTATAACAAGACCAAGTCCGAGCGATCCGTCAGTTATGTCAAATTATGAAAAGATTAATTACGGTTATGATTCACAGAAACGCCGTAATTTTGTGGCCGATTACATGTGGAACACTTCCACGCTGACATTTGTTGGTCGTCCTATCGAGGGAGCCAAGACCACTTCTACTTATGATGATGCCACAGGACGCGTTTCGGAACAGCTGTTCTATGACTGGGGCACATCTGACTGGAAAGAGGATTATTCAAAGAGATGTGTGTATACATACGATGGCAATACAGCAACCGAAAACCGCTATAAGAAGCTTAACGGAACTGAGCAAACCACCCCATACGAGATAAACGAGTATACCTATGACGACAATATGAACATATTGCAAAAGGTACGCAACAGCTATTCGTTCAGTTTTGCAGAATACGATTATGTAAAGACGCCTACAGAAAAAGAGGTGTATGAGTATGATGACAGGGGCAACGTGACCTTGAAGGAGGTATATATGTATTCAAGCGGTGACGACTATGACCCATGGGGTGGAGGCGGTGATCCTTGGGGTGACCCTTCTGATACAGACGAGGATGCGGATGATTCTGAGAACGGCGACACCGAAGGCAAATGGTCGCTGATGTACAGATATAAATATCAGTATGAGTATGATGCCAAGGACAATATAACGAAAAAGACAACTTTGGTGTGGCGCGACTATCTTGGGGAATATGACACCGAGTCAGTGCTGACCTATGAATATTTCTACGGATCGAACGAGGCTCTTGAGCTGCCTTACAGCAATAATTTTGATACAGATGATTCGTTCGACGGATATACTGCATCGGGTAGTGGCGAAGCCGGCGCAGGCTGGAAACTCGGCAATGGCTCGGCTGTATGCACTGCTGCAGTTGACAGCGATCCTAACATACCTGAGATACTTTATCTGCCGGCTCTGCGTTTCACGACGGACAACGAGATTGAAATTTCGTTTAAGGCCAAGGTGGCTGACGCCTCAAAGCCCGGTAAGCTGCAGATGATATTATGCCGCAATGACGAGACCCATACTCCTTTAGGTACGATAGGTCAGATGTGGAACATCACGGATACTGAGTATCAGGAAATAAAAGGTTTTGTTGTTCCAGACAAGAGCGACGCCTATGTGATAGGTATCTGTTTTGACAACTATCAGAAAGGTTCAGAGGTATATGTTGATGATGTAGACGTAAAGAATGGACGTCCGTCGGCAACTCCTGTTGCACCATACAACTTTGCAGCCACTCCGGCTCAGGACGGATCATTACAGGTTAAATTAGTATGGTATACACCTAACACTAATCTGGCAGGTGACTTCATCAGTCATGTAGACAAAATGGAACTCTACCGTGACGGTATAGATGAGCCTCTATATACCACTCAGGCCACTGGTGCTACGCTTGCAGCCCAGTATGTAGATGCAGACATACCTGAGAAGGGAGAATATACATATCGTGTGTATGCGTATCTCGACGGATTGAAGAGTTATGCTGCCGTTATAAGTGTTAAGGTTGGATATTCTGTACCTTCGCAGATCGAGGGTCTTACCCTGGTAGAGAACGATGACCACTCTGTTACAATCTCATGGGATAAGGCAGATACTGAATACGGCGATGTAAAATATTATATAGAGCGTAATGGCAGTGAGGTTCTCGATGACGATTTCTCAGGTACGACATTTGTCGATAAAGGAATTGACACAAGTTATGGTCAGCAGCCTGTTTACTATATCATACAGCCCTATAATGAAGTTGGCTACGGCAGAATAACAAGTTCGAACCTTATGTTCATAGGCGAGTCTTCGCTGACACCGTTTAAGGAGTCGTTTGCCGGAGGTGAGCCCACGCATCTGTGGATGAACGAGAAGGTTGTGGGCTACGACGCTGCGTGGGGTACAGGTGCAAGTTGTCCTTCATATCCCTCTGTTGAGGCTCAGGATGGTGATGGCGGTTTTGCCGCATTCCTCTCTACAAGCCTTGCCGAAGGCGATGTCATAAGGTTCACTAGTGAGAAGATAGACTTGAGCAAGTTGGTAAATCCTGAGCTGACGTTCTATATGTATCAGATTGATGGTGACCAGACTGATGATGCTATCGTGGTTGAGGCTTCGAAGGACAATGGCGAGTATGAGGCCCTTACAAGTGCATTACATGTATCCGGCTACGATGCTGCAGGTTGGACAAAGCAGACCGTGTCGCTCGATAAGTTTAAGGGTGAGAAGAATGTACGTCTAAGTTTCAAGGGCATTTCCGCCATCACTCACGACATATTGATAGACAATATGACGGTTGGTGAAAAGCAGACTAGCGGTATCGGTTCTACATTGACCGACGGTGTCAGGGTATATGCCTCAGATGACGAGATAGTTGTCAATGCTCCGGCCGAAAGCGATGTAAGAATCTTCAATGCAGGCGGTGCGCAGCTTTATGCCGGCCGTGTGGCTGATGTAAGGGTTGCTGTTGCCAAAGGATTGTATGTCGTTACAGTTGACGGCCGTTCTACAAAGATTACGGTGAGATAATAGCACTGCAATAATCCTTATATAAGAAACTAAATGTCGGGGTGCAATGTGGCATAATGCTATGTTGTGCCCCTTTTCATTCCCGGTGCCAACCAGACAAAACAAGACTTCTTAACCTCATATTTATCTTCGGGATACGTCTGCATTATTGTTCGTCCTGTCTGTTCATTCCTGCCCTGCCGCCATGTCCAGCCACGGCATATCTCTGTTGCCGCATCTAGGAATATAAAGAAAATGTTAATAAGTGTGTAGCCCTTTTAGGATTTATTGGCTATGAAACGGGCAAAACAGGCCACAGAAATCGTACAAAGTATGTAAATTTTGTTACATGAACGAAATTTTTAATTCATTGGTATAAAATTGTTAACAGAAATTTCATAATCTAAATAATTTTGCTAGCGACAAAAGTCACGATAAACAATTTATTAAACCATAAAAACGCAGTAAAAATATGAAGAACATTAAACTAATGCTATCAAGCGTAAAGCGTATTGTGCTGTTCTTCGTCTTAATGAGTTTCGGCTTGTATGCCACGGCTCAGACAACGATGGAAGTCAGCGGTACGGTGAAAGACGATCAAGGTGAGACGGTTATTGGAGCCAGTGTGCTTGAAGAAGGTACGACAAACGGTGCTGTAACCGACATAGACGGAAACTTTAAATTAAAGGTGAAGGAAGGCGCCAAGATCAGAATCTCTTATGTAGGTTACAACACAGTGACGCTTCCGGCGCGTCAGAACATGGTTGTAAAGCTCGAGGAAGCCGGCAACATTATGGACGAACTTGTTGTAACAGGTTATACCACTCAGCGTAAAGCCGACCTTACAGGATCTGTGTCTGTAGTTTCGACAGACGACCTGAAGACAAGTCCTGATGCCGACCCGATGCGTGCATTGCAGGGCCGTGTTCCGGGTATGACCGTTACAGGCAACGGTTCGCCAATAGGAACAGGAACAGTAAGAATACGTGGTATCGGTTCGCTCAACTCTTCACAAGACCCGCTTTTCGTAATCGACGGTGTGCCAACAACAATGTCTCTCAACTCTCTTAACACTAACGACATTGAGAGCATGCAGGTGCTTAAGGATGCGGCTTCGGCTTCTATCTATGGTTCGCGCGCGTCTAACGGCGTCATCATTATCACGACAAAGCAGGGTAAGAAAGGCGGCAAGATGAAGGTTGACTTCTCTGCAAATCTTACGGCTTCGTTCTACACATCACAGTCATTGATGAACCTGTGTAACTCTGCCGAATATGCCACTGCAATGGCTCAGGCAGCCCTGAACGACGGAATAGACCCTGTTACATATGCAGCCAACTATGGACTTAATCTCAACGCCGCCAACGGAACCCCTATCACGGTATGGAATCCGGCAACAGAACAGTATGAGAATTATACTGTAAACGGCCGTTATGACGGATTTATCAACAGCGCAAAAACAATGAAATATTCAGATACAGACTGGCTTGACGAGATTTCGCGTACAGGCTTCTCTCAGAACTACGACCTGTCTATATCTAACGCAACAGACAAATATTCGGCATTATTCTCTTTAGGATACAAAAAGAACGAGGGTATATTGAAGTATACTTCGTTTGAGAATATTTCTGCCAGAATGAATTCTTCTTACAACATTAACAAGAATCTTACAGTAGGCGAAAACTTCACCATAACATGGTCGAGACAAGTTGACTGTGCGCCAATGGAGAATGCCTTGAAAATGGCTCCTATCGTGCCGGTATATGAGACTGACGGAACAACATTCGGTGGTCCTGTAGGAAGCATGTCCGACCGTCAGAACCCGCTCCGCGAGATGTATCAGAACCGTGATAACCATCTTGACTACTGGCGTCTGTTCGGTAATGCATACGTAGAGCTGAAGCCGATTGAAGGCCTTGTGCTCCGTTCAAGTTTCGGTATCGACTTCTATACATCTTTTATACAGTCGATGAATCATACATTCCATTCAGATATCGTCAACAACAACGTTGCAAGCACAACGCTCTCTAACAAGAATGATATGAACTGGACATGGTCTAACACAGCCACTTACAACTTTACGCTTGCCGACAAGCATGATTTCTCTGTTCTGCTGGGTGTCGAGTTGTCAAAGCAGAACTCTATCGACTGGTCAGGCTACAATGAAGGCTATGCACTCGAAGATCCTGACTATATGTGGCCTAACGCTGCAACAGGCACAGCCCGCGTTGCCGGCGCAATGGTAGGATACAGGCTCGCTTCTTTCTTCGGTAAGGTTGACTATAATTATGATGATCTTATCTTGGCTTCGTTCACGATGCGCCGCGACGGTTCTTCACGTTTCGGCAAGGGCAACCGCTGGGGTACATTCCCCGCAGCCACATTAGGCTTCCGTGTATCCAAACTGCTTGAGAAAGACTGGTTAGACGACTGGAAAATACGTTTGTCATGGGGTAAGACCGGTAACCAGGCTATAGACAACAACGCACAATTCGGACTGTATGTCGCTGATTATGGATTAGACCGTATAACCTCTACAGCCTATGACCTTTTCCTTCAGGGCTCGGGCACATTCCCTTCTGGATACCGTGCCACACAGCTGCCTAATGCAAACCTGAAGTGGGAGTCGGCCACACAATATAATATAGGTACAGACTTTACGCTGTTCCACAACATGCTCTATGGTTCTATCGACTGGTATATCAAGGATGTCGACGACATGCTTATTAATCCGGCATATATCGGTACAAAGGGCGAGGGTGGTGCAACATGGATGAATGGTCCTTCGCTGCGCAACTGGGGTATGGAGTTTATGCTCGGATACCGCAAGACACTGCCATGCGGACTTGGACTCGATATCAACGCCAACGCCGACTTCTTCCGCAACAAGGTTACATCACTGCCCGAAACAGCAACAGGCTCTTATGCTCATACGTCTAAGGAGAATCTCGTAGAGTCAGGACAGCCTTATGGTTCAATAGTAGGATACGTTGTTGAGGGACTTTATCAGACACAAGAGGAAGTTAATGCATCCGGTCAGGCCAATGCGCGTGTAGGCGGACTTAAATACGCCGACCTCGACAAGAATGGTGTTATCAACTCTGATGACCAGGATTGGATCTACAATCCCGTTCCTAAGTTCTCTTATGGCATCAACATAGGCCTTACATATAAAGGTTTCGACCTGAGCATGTTCTGGCAGGGCGTTTACGACAAGGATGTTTATAACAACCAGAAATTCCAGACAGACTTCTGGGCTGTTACTGACGCAGGATCTAACAAGGGTAACCGACTGCTCAACGCATGGAACACCAACAATACCGGCTCAACCATCCCGAGGCTGTCAACGACCAATACAGCCGACGAAGGCCGCGCATCAAGCTATTTCGTTGAGAACGGATCTTATCTGAAACTGCGTACGCTGCAGGTGGGATACACATTCCCTTCAAGTCTTATTTCAAAGCTTAAGATGACAAGTGCACGCGTTTATCTTTCAGGCCAGAACCTGCTTACTATAAAGAGTTCAAGCCTTACATGTCCTGATCCGGAGAACCCGGACTGGAACTATCCGTTGTCAACATCACTCTCATTCGGATTACAATTAAGTTTCTAACATTTTAACGATTTATCAAAATGAAAAAGATATATAGGATATTAGCAGCATGCGTCCTGGGCCTTACGCTGACAAGCTGTGACGATTTTCTTGACTATACTCCTACTGCTGTGGTAGACGAGGATAAGGCCTTTTCTGATCCTGAAGGAATGGTTACCTCTGCTTACGCCATGCTCGGCGACTGCTGGTTCTCATATCCGTTTAATCTCTTTCCTTATGGAGACATAACGTCTGACGACTGTCTTAAGGGCGGAAGCGGACCTAATGATACAGGATATCATGCCATGGATATATGGACAACACTGACTTCTACCACTCCGGGTGAGATGGACGAGCTGTGGTATCATCTTTATTGTGCCGTGTCTCGCTGCAACCGTGCATTGCTGTCACTTGAACGTAACGGCGAAAGCAAGCTCGGAGCCGAAACTACACGCCAGCGTGTGGCTGAGGTTAAATTCCTCCGTGGACATTTCTACTATAAGCTGCTCACCGTATTCCGTAAAATACCTTGGATTGATGAGAGGGTAGAAGACGACGGAACACAGGAGTCTGTAAGAAATGACCAGTACACTTATGAAGAACTCTTCGGCAAGATTATCAGCGACTTTAAGGTTGCTTACGATGTTTTGCCGGTAAAAGAGCCGGGACAGGACGGCCGTGCCAACAAGGTGGCAGCCGCTGCATACCTTGCAAAATGCTATCTTAACCTCGCATGGGGTAACGGATATGAAGCAGGTACAGGTGTTGACCACATCAACACAAACTATATGGACAGCGTTGTGATATACACCGACGAAGTTGTCAACTCTGATTACGGCTATCTCGAGGATTATGGCGACATTTTCCTTCCCGAATATAAGAACAGTAAAGAGTCTGTGTTTGCAGTACAGTGTTCTGACTATGAGGATGACCATACTACTTACGGCCGTGCCAACTGGTCGGTAATGCTTAACGGCTGCTGGGGTATGTGGTCTTGCGGATGGGATTTCCACAAGCCTTCTCAGAACCTCGTAAATGCCTTCAAGACAAAGGACGGTCTGCCAATGTTTGACAATTACAACGACAGTGTTGACTATCCTATCAACGGACAGCCTACTGCACAGAAGTGGGATCCGAGATTGTTCCATACTGTAGGAATGCCATCTTTCCCATACAAATACGAGAAGGAATATACGCAGACTATGGCTAACTCTCGCGACGCTACCGACTATGGCTATTATACATCGCTTAAGGAAGTTCCGCAGCGTTCTAAGGGTGAGACCTTCAATGATTCATGGCAGGCTTTTGCAACAAACGATTATGTAATACGTTATACAGATGTCATGCTTATGCGTGCTGAAGCACTTATCGAACTTGGCCGTCTGTCTGAGGCCCGCGTCATCATCAACGATATCAGACGCCGTGCTGCCAACTCTGTGAACAAGCACATTGAATATGCTGCCGACCAGTGCCAGATAGCAGAATATCCTGTTTCTCCGTATTTCGACAACAAGGAGAACGCACGCAAGTGCCTGCGCTGGGAGCGCCGTCTTGAGATGGCTATGGAGAACGGACGCTTCTTCGACCTGCGCCGTTGGGGTGTTGCTTCTCAGACACTTAACGCTTACTTCGCAAGCGAGCAGAACTCTACATACAGCTTCTTCGACCACAACGGCAACGTGATGGAAGGCGCGCCAGTATCATACGATGAAAACGGCAATGTTACAAGTGCCAGGGAACAGCATTACGGACAGTATTACCGCGATGCTCACTTTACGGCAGGCAAGAACGAGTTCTTCCCGATACCTTATAATCAGTTGTTCTACATACCTGGATTATACACCCAGAATCAGAATTATGATTAAAGGATAATTGCCGGTTGCATTCATGGAATAGAAGATGATAGGTATTTTAAGTTGATGAAGATACATCCGGCGGATGTGCGATGTATTTTGCATAAGATTTCGTGCGGATGTATCTTTTAAAGGTAATAAGATTGTTTTTAAAAGGATATTGCCAATATTGTATACATTGGTAAAATTATAATGACGGCGGTCGTGTAGGTGCAGCGTCCAGGAATGCTGCCGACATTGCAGATTCATAAAGGATACAGCATAACAGAAGAGTGTGCCTTGTTAAGTGCTGAAACGTATTTTGAACAAATAACAGCTCTGATCAGAACCTGCAAAATATTAACCGTTCCGTCTTGAATAGAGAAAAATTTTTAGGATATATAAAGAATATAATCATGAAAATAAGAAATATACTTGTAGCATTACTTCTTGGAACAGCCTCTTTTCAGGTGGCTGCACAGAATTGTAATGTGTCTTTCCTGAGCAAGTCGCATTGTATTATGCGTGCTGAGGGCAATAGCCGCTACGTGCTGCTGCCTGTGCAGGAGTCATCAGAAATAACCAATGTCAAAGTGATTGTTGACAATAACGTTGTAAAGACATTGAACGTAAAGCTTGCCACAGACAATATAGACTATTACGTTCCGCTGGACATCTCGAAGCTTGGCGGCAAGAAGGTGTTGTTCGACTTCCATGTAAACGGAGTTGACGGCAAGCCTACGGCAATGAAGGATTATGCCTGCTGGAAAAACATTTCTTATGCCGACACCTTTGACACTGCCAACCGCGAGAAGTTCCGTCCTGCATATCATCACACGCCTGCATACGGCTGGATGAACGACCCTAACGGAATGTTCTATAAAGACGGCGTATACAATCTTTATTATCAATACAATCCGTACGGTTCACAATGGGAGAACATGACCTGGGGACACTCCTCAAGCCGTGACCTCGTAAACTGGACCGACGAAGGCTTGGCCATTGAACCCGACGGCCTTGGCACAATCTTCAGCGGCAGCTGCGTGGTTGACAAGGACAATACCGCTGGGTTTGGTGCCGGAGCCGTAGTGGCATTCTACACAACGGCAGGCGAGAACCAGACGCAGAGCATGGCCTACAGCACTGACAACGGAAAGACATTTACCAAATATGACGGCAACCCAATTCTGACTGCCGACGTGCCAGACTTCCGCGATCCGCACGTGTTCCGTCACGAAAAGAGCGGCCGCTGGATTCTGATTCTGGCAGCAGGACAGGAGATGCGCATATACTCTTCGGCCAACCTGAAAGACTGGACCTATGAGAGCAGCTTCGGCAAGGACTACGGATGCCATGAGGGCGTGTGGGAGTGCCCCGACCTCTTTGAACTGCCTGTTGAAGGCAAGAACTACAGCAAGTGGGTGCTTGTGTGCAACATAAACCCCGGCGGACCTGCAGGCGGCAGCGCCACACAGTATTTCACCGGAACATTCGACGGCCATAAGTTTACATGTGACACAAAGCCCGAGGTTACAAAGTGGGCCGACTATGGCAAGGACAACTATGCCGGAGTAACTTTTGACAACGCTCCCGACGGACGCCGCATAATGATAGGCTGGATGAGCAACTGGCAGTATGCCAACCAGGCGCCCACACAGCAGTATAGAAGTGCCAACACCATTGCGCGCGACCTGTATCTCTATACAGACGGAACGACAGAATATCTGGCCTCGAAGCCTTCTGTAGAGAACGAGAAAATGAGAGGAAAGGCTGCCGTGAAGAAGAATATTTCAGGCTCGAAGACCATAAGCAAGATGTTCAGCAAGCCGCGCGGCACCTATGAGGTGGTGCTCACTCTGGGCAATGACAATGCCGGCAACGTTGAGCTTGTGCTCTCTAACACAAAGGGCGAGAACGTAAGCATGATGTATGATGCAGCCAAAGGCACACTGAGCTTCGACCGCCGCAAGAGCGGAAACGTTTCGTTCAGCGACCAGTTCCCTGCCGTGTCTGTGGCTCCCGTTGTAGGATCTAAGCTCAACGAGCTGCGCCTTTATGTAGACAACTGCAGCGTTGAGGCCTTTGCCAACGGCGGACGCTCGGTTATGACCAACCTCGTGTTCCCGTCAGAGCCATACAACAGCATATCAGTTAAGTGCGGCGGCAAGAAGAAGTCGGCCTCGCTCGTTGTATATCCTTTAAACAAATAACTTATGAAACCAACCAAGACCATATATCTCATCCCTGTGATGTTCTGCTTCTTCGCCATGGGTTTTGTCGACCTTGTTGGCATCGCCTCTAACTATGTGAAGTCAGACCTTGGGCTGAGCGACTCCGTCGCCAACGTGTTCCCCTCGCTGGTGTTCTTCTGGTTCCTTATCTTCTCAGTGCCCACTGGCATGCTTATGAACCGCATCGGGCGCAAGAACACGGTGCTTCTGTCTCTTGCCGTGACTGCCGTGTCGCTCGTTCTTCCGCTCTTCGGCGAGAGCTTCGCCATAATGCTTCTGTCGTTCTCATTGCTCGGCATAGGCAACACCCTGATGCAGACATCGCTCAACCCGCTGATCTCGACCGTAATCCGCGGCGACAACCTTGCCAGCACCCTTACTTTCGGTCAGTTCATCAAGGCCATCGCCTCTTTCCTCGCCCCCTACATAGCCATGTGGGGCGCCACTGGCGTGCTTCCTTCTCTCGGCATGGGCTGGCGCGTTCTGTTCCTGGTATACTTCGTTGCAGGCGTGCTTGCCACGCTCCTTCTGCTGGTAACACCCATCAAGGAAGAAGCCCCCGCGGGCAAGGTTTCGGGCTTCGGCGACTGCCTCCGGCTTCTCGGCAAGCCCATCGTCCTTCTGTCCTTCCTTGGCATCATGTGCCATGTTGGCATCGACGTCGGCACCAACACCACTGCGCCCAAGCTCCTTATAGAGCGTCTGGGTATGAGCCTTAACGACGCCGCCTTCGCCACGAGCCTCTACTTCATCTTCCGTACGGCAGGCTGTCTGACAGGCTCGTTCTTCCTCCGCGTGATGAACAACCGCGTGTTCTTCGCCATAAGCGTTGTGATGATGGCCCTTAGCATGTGCGGCATGTTCTTCGGCACGTCGAAGGCCGTTCTCTACACTGCGATAGCGCTTGTAGGCTACGGCAACTCTAACATCTTCTCGATAGTGTTCTCTCAGGCGCTTCTCTCAGTCCCCGATCGTCAGAACGAGGTTTCGGGCCTGATGATCATGGGCCTTTTCGGCGGCACAGTGTTCCCCCTTCTGATGGGCTTTGCCTCCGACGCTGCAGGCCAGGCTGGAGCCGTAGGCGTGATGTCAGTCGGCGTGGTCTATCTCCTTTATTATATAAACAAGGTAAAACATTGACAAACTTCAAACAAACAAGCATAACGATATGAAAGATATAATAGTAGGTCTTGGCGAAGCCCTTTGGGACGTTCTTCCCGACGGCAAGAAGCTGGGCGGAGCTCCTGCCAACTTCGCCTACCATGCCGGCCAGTTCGGCTTCGACTCCGTGGCAGTCAGCGCCGTGGGCGACGACCGCCTAGGCGACGAGACCCTCGCCGCCCTTGACGATAAAGGTCTTAAATACATGATGCCTCGCGTTCCTTATCCCACGGGCACTGTTCAGGTTACGCTCGACGACGACGGCATCCCGACGTATGACATCCGCGAGAACGTGGCCTGGGACAACATCCCCTTCACCCCGGAGCTTGAGGCCCTTGCCCGCAACTGCCGTGCAGTGTGCTGGGGCTCTCTGGCCCAGCGCAACGTCGTTTCGCGCGATACGATCGGCAAGTTCCTCGACGCGATGCCCTCGGACAAGGGCGTCCTGAAGATATTCGACATCAACCTTCGCCAGAACTTCTACACGAAGGAAGTGATAAGCGAGTCGGTGAAGCGCTGCAACGTGCTTAAGATAAACGACGAGGAGCTCGTTGTGATAGGCCGCCTGTTCGGCTATCCGGGGCTTGACATGAGCAACAAGTGCTGGCTGATACTTGGCAAGTACAACCTTGACATGCTTGTGCTGACATGCGGCGTCAACGGCAGCTACGTGTTCACACCCGGCAGCGTGTCCTTCCAGGAGACCCCGATAGTAGAGGTGGCAGACACGGTAGGCGCTGGCGACTCGTTCACGGGCACGTTCTGTGCCGCCATTTTGAGCGGCATGGACGTCAGGGATGCCCATGCCCTTGCGGTAAAGGTGTCAGCCTATGTGTGCACACAGAGCGGCGCCATGCCCGTGTTGCCGGGCGAGATTACGGCCAGCGTTAAACGATAACACAGAATCATGATATTTTAGCAATGCCTGCCGGGGCCGCAGGGATGCGTTTCCGGCAGTTTTATTTTTTAGCATGGCCAGTGCATGATTTTTTATAATGCGATGCCGGTGTAAGTAGGTTTTCAGCCCTTTGGGGGCATAAAAGCATATCATACGGCAATATGTATGGCCGCAAAGATACTTGTGGACGCTGTAAATGGTTGATAATTAACGGATTGTCTTAAAAGTCTATGTTAACTAAATGCCTCCGGCCTTCGATCTTGGCTGCTGCGACAGGGGTTGAATCCCGTAGGCATGATATCTATTCGGCATAAAAATGCGGCTCTGCAGAGCCGCATTGCCATGAGTCAGACGATGTATGACACATGGCTTCCGGATGTCTCTTACTACAAAAATGCGCTTTTTCTGTTTAGCGAAAAAGTTTTTATCTCACGCCTGTACAATGTGAGAGTTATGTAAAGTTTTCACGGTTTTTGTATGCTGAGGCATCCGGAGTGCCGTTTTTTATGGTCCTGTTGCCGTATTGCTTCGTGCTCGCCGCCCCTGTGGGGCATGCTGGAGAGCCATGGCCGGCATGCTTTTGCCGATGCAGAAAATATCCTCATGACATCAGGTCTCACTCATCCCGAATCCGGCCATAAGTCCTGTCTGATAAGTGCCGGCGCGGGGCTGTTTTCCAAAAGGCTGCCTTTTGCGTTGTAAAAGGCCACAAATCGCACGCTGAAAAGCCATCTTTTGCAGCCCGAAAGGGCACCTTTTGCAAAGGCTCCTGTAACATTCTGTAACACAGCCACATACGCACGTCATGCCCGAGCCTTGTGAGTGTGTTGCCAAAGTTAGTAAATTTTGGTAAAAATAATGCTGCAAACGGCGAGTTTTCGGTATAAAAAATGATACCTTCCAGCCGTTTTTTCATAAATTAAGCTTTGCCGGTTTCGTATATGTTTATATTCCGTTCATATTTATTTCTGCCATATTAAATTTGCGAATAAATGTCTTTTAAACATCATTTTTTGCCAAAATACCCCCTTTGTAATAAAAATAAACGTTCAAATCGTGTAAATTTTGTTTCATGAACGATTTTTTTCTATCCTCAGGAAACATATTTTAGACACCCCACACGCAATATGCACTACATTTGCAACCGAAAATTTTACATAACTAAACATTAAATAAAACTTTTGATGATTATGAAAATATTCAGTCAAACGTCAACAAAACTTGGCATGGTTGCGCTCCTGCCATTGTTTGCTCTCACGTGCGCACAGGCACAAACAAATGAAAGTAAGGACAAGAGCGGCAGCTCTTCGAAAGAGGAAGGCAACCGCAACGTGATGCTCAACGCAGCAAGTGCTAACGGACCGCGCGAGATTCAGATTGGTCTGCCCTCGGCCGACGTCAACGTGCTCGAGAACGGTCTGCCCGTTACTTATGCCACCAACCCACACTCTGTGAACTCCAACTGGCGCTCGGATGCGAGCCTGAGTCACGTGGGACTTCTGAAGATATCCGAGACGGCCATCACAACCGGTAACATCGGATACGCCGTCAACTCTTTCACACAGCTCGGACAGGAAGGCTTTCACGGAAAGCTCGACTACAAGTCGAACCACTTCGGACTGCAGGAATTCTCGCTGAACCTCAACGGCTCTATGGGCAAGGGATGGTATTACAGCGCCAACATGTATCAGGACTTCGACCCGGGAACATTCAACATCAAGCTCACTCCTTATCAGGACCGCACCCAGATATACAAGGCTGCCCTGACAAAGCTCTACGACAAGGGCCGCGGTGAGTTTACAGCCATCTACCATTACTCTAACAGTCACCCCGTATACACCTTTGCCACACAGTCGGCACCGTTCATATATGTAGGCGACGGAAGCGTCAAGGAGTATGGCGACTTCAAGCTCGGAACAACATCTTATCTGCCTACCGACAACAACATCGTATACCGCGACATGCGTACGGGCGAGCTGAAGCAGACCACCCTGTATGACGCTTCAGAGAACCACTCAAGCGAGGTTACGCTTATGAACACATACAAATGGGACAACGGTCTGACATGGAAAATCATCGGACGCTACGACAACGCCCACGGCGCGCTGGTTTATCAGACACCTATGTCGCTGATAAAGGTAAGCGGCGACAACACATACAATTATGTTACACGCGGAATAGACGGACAGCTCACATCTTATAAAGGCGACTACGTGCAGACACGTATGTCTTGTCTCAACAGCGGCGACATCGACGAGCTGATGTTCACGTCAGAGCTTTCAAAGAAATTCAGGACATCAACACTCCGCGTAGGCCTTAACGAGTGGTACTACGACATCGACTACACTTCAAACACCACTATGTATGACCAGAGCGTGCCTGCCGACGGAGGCTATGCCGTAAGACTCTACGACGCCAACAAACGCAACGACTACTTCTATGACTTCAACAAGAACGCGTCAGAGTATTACAAAGGCCATGAGAACAAGCTTGCGCTCTATATCACACACGACTGGGACATCACCCCGAAACTCAACGTCTACTACGGCGGACGCATCGAATGGCAGACACTGAGCGGCGAGAACGCTGCCGTAAGAAATGCCAACGGCGAATATGTAGGACGCTTTGCCGACTATCACCTCGGAGCAACAGCATCCGACGGAACCGTCATCAAGCCTACATCGCTCGACTACGACTGGCTGAACTACGACCTCACAGCCGCAGTTACATACAAGCTGACAAACAACTTCGGTCTGACCGGCGACTTCACATACATCGTGCAGCATCCTAAGTTCGAGAACTTCGCACCGGCAACACTGCCTAACACCGACAAGATTTCTGTTCCTCTGGGACGTGCCGGTATCTATTACAACAACTCTTGGCTGAGCCTCACTTCACTATTCTCTTACATCTCAAAGACAAACAACAACTCTACGCTCAACCTGCAGCACAACGGCGAAATCATGGCCGCACCGCTGACATACGACATACAGACTCTGGGATGGACAACAGACGTTGTGGCTCACCCGTTCAAGGGCTTCGACCTGCACTTCCTCTTCACATACCAGAAGCCGACATACAAGAAGTATGAAACCTCAGTTACCTTCTCTGACGGATACGTAGGCAAGATCAACGCCACCGGCAACATCGTGGCCGAGATACCTGAGGTGCTCATCGAGATCGACCCGAGCTACATGATAACAAAAGACCTCAAGATATGGACAAGCTTCCGCTACTTCAGCAAGACTTATGCCAACATCAACGAGGCTTACTACTTCAACGGCCACTGGGAGACCTTCGGCGGTATCAACTGGCAGGTAAACAAGAAACTCTCTCTCGGATGCACCGTGGTCAACTTCCTCAACCAGACCGGCGCAAAGGGAAGCATCGCAGGAGCCGAGCTTATCACAAAGGACGAGGCAAAGCAGTATGACGGACATCTGATGACAGGAAGCTACCTGCGCCCGTTCACAGTAGAGTTCTCAGCATCGCTGAAGTTCTGATAAATAAAGACACAACAATCCTATACTCATGTTCCGGCGCCCGCGGCGCTTGCATCGGGCATCGGAACATGATACAAAAAACGATAAGCAGACAGCCCCGCACGACGTGTCTGCCTGCATGCTAAAACATCCAATTAATACAGAAAATTACCTATGAACAATATTAATAAGCTTACAGCCATGTTTGCCGCAGCATGCTTTCTTTCAGCGTCTGCAGCATCAGCACAAGATATAAAGGTTACCCGCAGCGGTGACACTACAATAGTAAAGATAACCAATCCCAAGAAATATCTTATTCTGCCGGTAGAGGAAACCAAGGACGAGTCGCATGTGCTGCTCTCAACAGGTTCGCCTGCCGATACATGGATGGACGTCAGGCTGGCACGCCAGAAGACCGACTACTGCGTGCCCTTCGCCTTGGGCAACGGCAAGACGGCCACAGTAAAGATACTGAACATAAGCCCCGATGCCCTCGCCCTGAAGAATCTCACCATGTCTGACACATGGAGCGTTGAGAATACCGACTATTATCGCCCGCTATATCACCACACTCCGTCATACGGATGGATGAACGACGCCAACGGAATGGTGTATAAAGATGGCGAGTATCACCTCTACTTCCAGTATAACCCCTACGGATCTAAATGGGGCAACATGCACTGGGGACACGCTGTCAGCACCGACTTGATGCACTGGAAGGAGCTTCAGCCCGCCATCGCACGCGACACCATGGGCCACATATTCTCAGGAAGCTCTGTAGTTGACAAGAACAACACGGCCGGATACGGCAACGGAGCCATCATAGCCCTCTATACATCGGCAAGCGACAAGAACGGACAGATACAGTGTATGGCATACAGCACCGACAACGGACGCACCTTCACAAAATATGAAGGCAACCCCGTGCTCAGGCCTTTTGACGGACTGAAGGACTTCCGCGACCCGAAAGTGTTCTGGTATGAGCCGGCAAAGGCATGGTATATGATTGTTTCTGCCGACAAGGAAATGCGCTTCTACAAGTCTGACGACCTCAAGAAGTGGACCTACATCAGCGGCTTCGGACGCGGCTACGGCATGCAGCCCTGCCAGTATGAGTGCCCCGACTTTGTTCAGCTGCCCGTAAACGGCGACAAGAACAACATGAAGTATGTAATGCTCATGAACGTTAATCCGGGATGTCTCTTCGGAGGAAGTGCCACAGAATATTTCGTTGGCGACTTCGACGGCAAGAACTTCACATGCGTTGACGACCCGCATGTGCCCAAATGGCTCGACTATGGCAAGGACCACTATGCAACAGTGTGCTTCTCTAACACGGGCGACCGCGTTATAGCTCTGCCCTGGATGAGCAACTGGCAGTATGCCAACGTTACGCCTATCAAGCAGTACAGAGGTGCCAACGGTCTGCCGCGCGAGCTTTCGCTCTATACAAAAGACGGCCGCTATTATGTTGCAGCCAACGTTGCTCCCGAGGTTAAGGCCATCAGAAAGGAAACAAAGACTGTTGAAGACATCAAGACCGGCGCAAGCGTTGACAAGAAGGGCGTGGCAGCCGGATACGACGGAGCCTTCGAGATAGAGTTCGACGTAACTCCGGCAGCCGACGGAACAGCCGGAATAGAGGTGTACAACGACAAGGGCGAGAAGACCATGATATACTTCGACCTGAAGCAGATGCGCGCCGTTATGGACCGTACACAGAGCGGACTGACCGACTTCGGCAAGCTGGCAGAGCCTCACGACATAGAGAAGAAGGCCGACGCCGCACGCCAGAGCAAGGGACAGCAGCCAATGCGCATAGAAAACGCAGTAAACTATAAGAACGACTTTGCCCTCGGAACATGGGCTCCGCTTAACCTCTGCGAGGACAAGACATATCATGTAGACGTGTTCGTTGACAAATGCTCTGTAGAGCTCTTCGTCGACGGCGGACGCATCGCTATGACCAACCTCGTGTTCCCCACAAAGCCGTACGATTCAGTTAAGTTCTATTCAGAAGGCGGCAAATCAGCTTTCTCACAGATAAAGGTTTATAAACTTGGCATGTAATTCAGACGTGTTATGAAGAAATTTTGTTTTATCATGACAACTCTGCTTATTGCGGCGACGGCTGCCGTAGCGCAAAAGACCATACGCGTAAGCACTGACAACACCGACCTGATTATGCAGGTCAACAACAACGGCCGTCTCTATATGGTCTATCTTGGCGACAAGCTCCTCAATGCTTCAGATGCCGACAGGCTCGACTGGACCATTGACACAGGTTCAGACGCAAGCGTGAGCAAGCGCGGACATGAGGCCTACATGTGCTCAGGAGGCGAAGACTTCTTTGAGCCGGCACTCGGACTGACACATGCCGACGGCAACAAGACTACATATCTTTATTACAAAGACTCGCAGACCAAGGCCGTGGACGGCGGCAACGAGACCGTGATAACCCTTGCCGACAACAAGTATGACGTTGAGGTGCGCCTTCACTATGTGGCCTACACAAAGCAGAATGTGATAAAGGCGTGGAGCGAGATAACCAACAAGGAGAAGGGCGACATATCTCTATGGAAGTATGCCAGCGCCATCCTGTATTTCAGTTCACAGAAATATTTCCTGACAAACTATCATGGCGACTGGGCACGCGAGGCCCAGCCTGCCGTGCAGCAGCTTACATACGGCAAGAAGGTGATAGACACAAAGCTCGGCACGAGGGCTGCAATGCACACTCAGCCGTTCTTCGAACTGGGCCTCGACGCTCCTGCTGCCGAGAACAGCGGTCGCGTGATGCTCGGCACGATAGCATGGACGGGCAACTTCAGATGCATCTTCGAGGTTGACAATGTGGGCGGACTGCGTGTCATTCCGGGCATCAATCCCTATGCCTCTGACTATAAGCTGAAGCCGGGCAAGACTTTCGTTACGCCTGAGTTTATATTCACTCTCAGCAACCAGGGCACCGGACTTGCAAGCCGCAACCTGCACGACTGGGCACGCCAGTATCAGCTCAAGGACGGAACGGGCGACCGCATGACTCTGCTTAACAACTGGGAGAGCACAGCGTTCGACTTCAATCAGGAGAGCCTTGCTTCTTTGATGAAAGACGCCAAGAACCTCGGTGTAGACATGTTCCTGCTCGACGACGGATGGTTTGCCAACAAATATCCGAGAAACGACGACAAGGCCGGACTGGGCGACTGGGAGCCTAACCACTTTAAGCTGCCCGGCGGAGTGAAGGCTCTTACCGAGGCTGCCGACGAGGCCGGTGTGAAGTTCGGTATATGGATAGAGCCTGAGATGGTAAATCCAAAGAGTGAACTCTTCGAGAAACATCCCGACTGGGTTATCATGCAGCCCGGACGCGAGCCGTATTACTACCGCAACCAGCTCGTGCTCGACCTTGCCAACCCTAAGGTGCAGGACTATGTGTTCAGCGTTGTGGACAACATACTGAAGGAAAATCCCGGCGTGGCTTACTTCAAGTGGGACTGCAACAGTCCGATAACCAATATCTACTCGCCTTACCTGCGTCAGAATCAGGGCAATCTTTATGTCGATTATGTCAGAGGACTCTACAACGTGCTTCATCGCATAGCCGCCAAGTATCCTCATGTGCCCATGATGCTGTGTTCTGGCGGCGGTGCACGCTGCGACTATGAGGCCCTCAAATACTTTACTGAGTTCTGGTGTTCAGACAACACCGACCCGTTTGAGCGCATCTACATACAGTGGAGCATGTCGAAGTTCTTCCCCGTAAAGGCCATGGCTTCTCATGTAACAGAGTGGAACAAGAACACAAGCATGAAGTTCCGTCTCGACGTGGCAAGCATGTGCAAGCTCGGATTCGACATCGACATGGCATCGCTCTCGCAGACTGACTATAAGCTCTGCCAGCAGGCAGTTGCCAACTACGACAGGCTGAAGCCCGTCATTCTCGACGGCGACATGTTCAAGCTGGTTTCGCCTTACGAGGGCAACCATGCTGCCGTTAACTATGTTACAAAGGACAAGAAGAGTGCCGTGGTGTTTGCCTACGACCTGCATCCGCGCTACAAGGAGCCCGTGCTCAACCTGAAGCTGCAGGGCCTCGACCCGACACTGACCTACAACGTCAATGAGATTAACCTCGCCGACGGTCAGGAAGGTCTGTCAGGCTCGTTCACAGGCGACTATCTCATGAAGATAGGACTGCCGCTCTTCTCGCCGGTAGACGGTTCAAGCCGCGTGCTCGAGCTTACGGCAATGTAATTTCCGGATACCCTTATTTATTATAAATAGTAATTTAACCTGAGTTTTTCGGAGCAATGGGCAGGTTGCGACTCTCTCTCTGCCTGCCTCATTGCTGACCGAAATTAAATCGAACAGCTTATGAAATCAACCAAGACCATATATCTCATCCCTGTGATGTTCTGCTTCTTCGCCATGGGTTTTGTCGACCTTGTTGGCATCGCCTCTAACTATGTGAAGTCAGACCTTGGGCTGAGCGACTCCGTCGCCAACGTGTTCCCCTCGCTGGTGTTCTTCTGGTTCCTTATCTTCTCAGTGCCCACTGGCATGCTTATGAACCGCATCGGGCGCAAGAACACGGTGCTTCTGTCTCTTGCCGTGACTGCCGTGTCGCTCGTTCTTCCGCTCTTCGGCGAGAGCTTCGCCATAATGCTTCTGTCGTTCTCATTGCTCGGCATAGGCAACACCCTGATGCAGACATCGCTCAACCCGCTGATCTCGACCGTAATCCGCGGCGACAACCTTGCCAGCACCCTTACTTTCGGTCAGTTCATCAAGGCCATCGCCTCTTTCCTCGCCCCCTACATAGCCATGTGGGGCGCCACTGGCGTGCTTCCTTCTCTCGGCATGGGCTGGCGCGTTCTGTTCCTGGTATACTTCGTTGCAGGCGTGCTTGCCACGCTCCTTCTGCTGGTAACACCCATCAAGGAAGAAGCCCCCGCGGGCAAGGTTTCGGGCTTCGGCGACTGCCTCCGGCTTCTCGGCAAGCCCATCGTCCTTCTGTCCTTCCTTGGCATCATGTGCCATGTTGGCATCGACGTCGGCACCAACACCACTGCGCCCAAGCTCCTTATAGAGCGTCTGGGTATGAGCCTTAACGACGCCGCCTTCGCCACGAGCCTCTACTTCATCTTCCGTACGGCAGGCTGTCTGACAGGCTCGTTCTTCCTCCGCGTGATGAACAACCGCGTGTTCTTCGCCATAAGCGTTGTGATGATGGCCCTTAGCATGTGCGGCATGTTCTTCGGCACGTCGAAGGCCGTTCTCTACACTGCGATAGCGCTTGTAGGCTACGGCAACTCTAACATCTTCTCGATAGTGTTCTCTCAGGCGCTTCTCTCAGTCCCCGATCGTCAGAACGAGGTTTCGGGCCTGATGATCATGGGCCTTTTCGGCGGCACAGTGTTCCCCCTTCTGATGGGCTTTGCCTCCGACGCTGCAGGCCAGGCTGGAGCCGTAGGCGTGATGTCAGTCGGCGTGGTCTATCTCCTTTATTATATAAACAAGGTAAAACATTGACAAACTTCAAACAAACAAGCATAACGATATGAAAGATATAATAGTAGGTCTTGGCGAAGCCCTTTGGGACGTTCTTCCCGACGGCAAGAAGCTGGGCGGAGCTCCTGCCAACTTCGCCTACCATGCCGGCCAGTTCGGCTTCGACTCCGTGGCAGTCAGCGCCGTGGGCGACGACCGCCTAGGCGACGAGACCCTCGCCGCCCTTGACGATAAAGGTCTTAAATACATGATGCCTCGCGTTCCTTATCCCACGGGCACTGTTCAGGTTACGCTCGACGACGACGGCATCCCGACGTATGACATCCGCGAGAACGTGGCCTGGGACAACATCCCCTTCACCCCGGAGCTTGAGGCCCTTGCCCGCAACTGCCGTGCAGTGTGCTGGGGCTCTCTGGCCCAGCGCAACGTCGTTTCGCGCGATACGATCGGCAAGTTCCTCGACGCGATGCCCTCGGACAAGGGCGTCCTGAAGATATTCGACATCAACCTTCGCCAGAACTTCTACACGAAGGAAGTGATAAGCGAGTCGGTGAAGCGCTGCAACGTGCTTAAGATAAACGACGAGGAGCTCGTTGTGATAGGCCGCCTGTTCGGCTATCCGGGGCTTGACATGAGCAACAAGTGCTGGCTGATACTTGGCAAGTACAACCTTGACATGCTTGTGCTGACATGCGGCGTCAACGGCAGCTACGTGTTCACACCCGGCAGCGTGTCCTTCCAGGAGACCCCGATAGTAGAGGTGGCAGACACGGTAGGCGCTGGCGACTCGTTCACGGGCACGTTCTGTGCCGCCATTTTGAGCGGCATGGACGTCAGGGATGCCCATGCCCTTGCGGTAAAGGTGTCAGCCTATGTGTGCACACAGAGCGGCGCCATGCCCGTAATACCTGACAACATCAAAAGTTTTATAAAGCGCTGAGACTGACAGCGCCAAGGCCCGTGCTGGCAGTTTCGTGCGGTTCTGGCAGTCGTGCCGTTCCGTTACGGAAAGCCTTATGGCAATTTGTTCCTATCGTTCTTGTTGCCGTGTGGCAGGTGCGGGCTTTTTATTTAATGATTTCTTTATGTTTCAGCCGCATCCATGTCTTATATTGAGCTTACAGCCTCATCTTTTACGCCGTCGTGGCTGCCTGTGTAAGGATAAGGCTAACGGCAATATGCCGACAGGAAGCACAATGACAGACGAAGGTATTAGTTTGGCTGACGAACATAATATGCGGTCTGCTGACCGATTTTGGGTTTTAAGATTGTTTTTATTGGGTAATGTTGTCTCTGCAACACGGCACACATAATAATCGTGCATCGTGTTGTGGAGACATTTCTTTTTGTCGTCTTTACAGCAGTCAGGCATGGCAATGTGTCATCAGAGTTTTGTCAGGATTTTCAGACGAAATAGAATTTCTGAGGGCAGCGGAGGCATGGCGGCGGTAAACAATATTTACATTATCATGCAAAAGGTATGCTTTTGAAAAATTACTCGGCCACTTTTGGATGAGAAACAGGCGGTTTTTGCACCGTAAACGGGCCTGTTTTTTTATTGAAATAATGGCTTTTTTGTCCTAATTGGGACAAAAAATGTTGCACATTATGTTCTTTATGAGTATAACACTCTGATGCTTAGGCTGTTGCGACTGCACGCGAAAACGGTCCGTTTTTGCGGCCGGATGATTTTAATTTTCAAATATCGCAGTATGAGAGCGTCAGCATAAATCAATGTGTAAGCGTTTTGCTTCGATGCGGCTCAATGTGTATTCGGCCGTTGCCGCCGTGGCACGCGGTGAGGAGCTGTCAGCTGGCGGCGGCTGTGCGGCGGCAATGGGCGTGAGTAGTGGGGTGCCGTGTGCCGCCGTGATGTGTATTATAGGCACGGCATGACTACCGGCAAGGGGATAAAGAAGGCGGCCCTTTCGCGAGGAAAGAGCCGCCTGAAAATAGGTTAGGGTGATAATCATGCAGCAGGATTAGCTGCTGACTTTTACTTTACAATCATCTTTTGTGTGTAAACTCTGCCGTCAACATTGATGCTGATGATGTAGATGCCGGCCTTAACTCCGTTCAGCGACAGGCGGTTGCCTTCAGAGCGTGACACGCATACGCCGCTGATGTCAACGAGAGTGGCATTGTCAAACTTGCCGTTGATGGTCAGGCAGTTGTCGCCTTCATTGCGTGTTATCGTCACGTTGTCGGCTATGTTGTGCTCAATGCCTGTTACGTCGTCGAGGCAGAACTGCTCAGAAGCCTCTGACTTCGTGCCGTCGTAGAAGAAGCCAACTACCTGATAGCATGCGTCCTCAGTAGGTTCGGGATCGGTGAAGCGGGTCTGCAGTCTGTCGATTACTCCTTCGTTGAGCTGCTCGCCGTCGCGGTAGATGTTGTATGCAAACAGATCGCCCTCTGCAACCGGTGTGAGTTCAGGATTGTCAGTGATGCATCCGGTGATGTCCCAGCAGCAGTAGCCCTGCTCAGGTGTGCCCTGCTCGTTGTAGAAGTCAGATATTTTCAGCCAGCTTGCACCGTTGTCTTCAGAGTAGAGGTCGCTCTTGCCTGCAACAAACTTGTCGCTTATAATGTAGCATATAGGTATCTGCTGCTCGTCGTAGTCGAAGATCTTAACACCTATCATCAGCTCCTTGGTTCCGTCGATGAGGAGCGGCTCGTCGAGAGCAACGGTCAGAGCCTCGTTGTATGTCATGTCCTTTATTTCCTGTTCGCGTACCATCTTGCCGTCTTCAAACACTACTACTGAAGCGTGTATGCCCTTTACTTCCTCTTCTGTGCTGTAGTAGTTGATGGTTGTCTGCACGCCTGAGAGATATTTGCCCTTGTATGCAGCCAGGTCTTCAGGTTCAAACTTGTTGGCGGCAATAAGTTCCTTGCCTTCGTTGCCTATGGTGTATTTGTTGATGAAAGAAGGATCGTTGATGTAGTTGAGCTGGTAAGCCCCTGAGAGGTTCTGCCACATCAGTGAGAGCGACTTGCCGTCTTTGCCCAGTGTGCCTGTAAGTCCGGCAGGAGCCTTTGAGCCAGAGCCTCCGGCCTCAATCCTCAGGTTGTCTACGTACATCATGTATTGAGCAACGCCCTGTCCGTGCTTGCGCAGACGCAGCTTGAAGATCTTGCCTGCTGTCTCGGCAGAGATGTCAAGGCTGATTACGTTGTAGCTGTATTGTGCATAGATGTCTTTCAGCGACCATGCCTTTATCTCCTTCCATGTCTTTCCGAAGTCGGTAGAGATGTCAACGCTGATAGAGTCTTTCTCGAGATCTTGGTCTGCAGAGTTCAGCGGTGTTATCTGCATTAAGAACGACAGGCTTACTGATTCTGCCTTTGTGGCGTCGAGCGGGCGTGATATGAGGCTTCCTGAATAAGGCTGCTGTGAGAATACCATGTAAGAAATGCTGCTGCCTATCAGTCCGTAGTCCTGTATGACGCCCCACATTGCGTCAGTAGGATCGCCGTATTCAGCTTTAGACTCCCAGTAGTTTGTCTCAAGAGAGTTTGACGAGAAGTCGTCGAACAGAGGCATGTCGTATGTGTCGGGCACAGAAGCCTTCAGAATGTTTGACTTTGGCGAAAGCATCTCGCCGCCGTCTGCTGTCTCGAACACTGCTTCAACGGCATAGCCCGGGTGTCCTGCCGGAACGTTGTTCTCGGTCAGAGTCATCGGCTTGTCGGCTGTAACGTTGGCAACCTTTTTGCCGTCGCGGTAGATGTTGTATGACTTCAGGGTCAGGTCTTCATATTTAGTCTCGTCCTTTGCCCATGTCAGCGTAACCTGTCCTAAAGCCTCCGACTTGGCAGAGAGTCCTGACGGGGTTACAGGGATAGACACGTCGTATCTTTCTGATTTCAGTATCCAGCACTTAGCCTTCTGTCCCACGGCAGCATAGATGTCGATGTTTCCTACTATTACGTTGCCGTCGGCAGATATAGCCATGGGCACAGCCTGTGTCTTCTCGCCATACTCAAATGTGAAGTCGGGAGTAACTCCGCTGGCAAACAGCTGCATATAGTAAGGGAAGTCGAGGTTGCGGTCCTCCTTGTATGAGTACCAGAACGGGCGTGTATATACGTCTCCGCCGAAGAATATAGAGCCATAGTTATAGGCAGCCACCACGTTGCCCTCGTTGTCTACGGCTGCATATTCTACGTTGGCAGTTGTCTCGAAGGCCGGAATCTTGCGTCCTTCATTGGTTTCTATATTATAGATATATATAGCATTGGCTGCGCTCTTGGCTACAAAGAACTTGCCGTTGGCGCTCATTGACAGAATCTTCACCTGTCCGCCGTAGCTAGAAGAGTCCCATCCGATCTGCTCGTCTGTTATGATGGTGCATGCGCCGTCTTTCCATAATGCCACATGCTGGTTGTTTGTAGCGTCTGTTACTTTTCCAACAATAGTTGTGCCGTCGTCAGAGATGAAGTAAGTCATTCCGCCTTTTGCATCTTCAGGTAATGCGAGCCACTCGAGAGTCCATTTGCCGTCGTTGCCCTCTTTCCACATACATGGATAGAATGATGCGGCATTGCCTGTGCTGATATATCCGCAGACGGTCTTTGAGTCGGCCGAGATGTCTGTAGCCTGTGAGCCGTCGCCGAGGATTTCAAACTTAGATGTGTCGAAGTCGCCGTAGTAAAGAAGCGTGCATTTGCCGTCTTTCCATATCGCGGCAGAGTTGGCTGGTCTGGTTTCAGTGCCAAACATGTCAGAGTAAGTTATGAGAAGATCCGGGTCCTTTGATGATCCGCAAATCACGCCGGCGTCGTTTACGGCCTTAAATTCTCCTGACTTGCTGAAGTCGTTTTGGTCAAACTCGGTAAGCCACTGTGTCTCACCTGTGTTGGTGTCATACAGATAGCTGACAGAATAAGAGCCGTCAACCATGTATGAGGGATTCACTCCTACAAGATATTGTCCGCTGGGTGAAATCGCCACTCCGTAAGTTAACTCCGGTAATGTCTTAAAGCTTTTGTCTGCCCATGCATTTTCAGCAAATGTTGCAAGTGCAACAGCCAATAAAAGTAACGTCTTTCTCATGAGTATAACAATTTAAATTAAACATAATATGATACTTCGAGGTAACAAAGTGTCTGTCATTTGCAAATTTAAATAAATGTTGTTATTTTCTTTAAAATATCCTGCCGTTTTCACTTCATATGTATCAATATGAAGTAAAAAGCCCCTGTTTTATGTTGCTTAATCAGTAATAAATGCGAATTAAACGGAAGATTTTAAAGACAGATGCGTTATAGGCATCCCAGTTTGGATGCGGGCATGACGTTTCCGGCAGAAAGTATTATGGGTAAGACAGCTGCCCTCGTGCTGTGTCGGCAAGTCTGGCGGCAGACGATGATTGGCTTATGAGCGACTGCCGGTCATGCAGTATGCCGCACCGTCATGACAGAGCCGGCACTGTTAGTGTGGAGATAACAGCCTGTCGGCGTGGCTGCAATGCGTCTTCAGCCATCAACTCGTAGTATTGCAGATGACGTATGCAAAGAAATAGCCGGACGTCTTTATTAAATATATGTATAAAGACATCCGGCTATATTGTTTTTATTGAAATAATGCTAAAAGCAACGGCATCAGTACTTGAACGAACTGCCGCCAAGGAACTCGCGCAGCAGCGACGTAGGCGGCAGCTGGCGGTTGGGTATCGGGGCGATATACTTTAGGAACTTCAGCAGGCGGTAGGCCTCGGCGTGCTCCTCCATGTTCTCAGGCACAAGCTCGAGCAGCGGTTCGGCCTGGCTCTTTATGACGGCAAGCTCGAAGAGCAGGGCAGAGTTGAACATAACGTCGGCGTTCTCCTGATAGGGGAATATCCACTTGTTCTCGCCGGCACGCACGCTCGGCCAGCGGCGTATGGTCTCGGCGGCGCTCACACCGCGGTATTTGTAGTCGCGTATGATGCGGCGCAGCAGTCGGTTGTCTGTCGTCGGTATATAGTTGTGCGTGTCGAGCAGTATGGTTGTCAGTGCCGATGCATACACGCGGAACTTCTGTTCCTCTGGTATTTTGGCCGTGAGCTCGGGGTTGAGTGCGTGGATGCCTTCCACTACGAGCACGTTGTCGGGCAGCAGTTTCAGCCTGCGTCCGCTCTTCTCGCTGCGTCCCGACTGGAAGTTATAGCGCGGCAGCTCAACCTCCTCGCCCGCAAAGAGCGCGTTGAGCTGCTCGTTGAGCAGCGGTATGTTGAGCGCGTAGAGGCTCTCGTAGTCGTAGTCGCCCTTGTCGTCCTTAGGCGTAAGCTCACGGTTGACGAAATAGTCGTCCAAAGAAATCTGCACAGGCTTGATGCCGCACGTGAGCAACTGTATGGACAGACGCTTGCAGAACGTTGTCTTGCCGCTCGATGAAGGGCCCGATATCAGCACCACTCTTACGCCCTTGCGCGCCGCTATCATGTCGGCAATCTGCGATATCTTCTTCTCCTGAAGGGCTTCCGACACGTTGATAAGGTCGGTAGAGTGGCCGTTCTTTACGGCGTCGTTAAAGTCGCCCACGGTGCTCATTTCCAGAATCTTCTGCCAGCGGTGGTGCTCCTTGAATATCTCGAACATCTTGTCCTGCCTTATCAGGTCGCCCAGGCGCGACGGGTCGTCGCGCAGAGGTATGCGCAGCAGCATGCCGTCGTAATACTTCTCGAGGCCGAAGAGATACAGCTGGCGCGTGTTGGTTAGCAGCGTGCCGTAATAATAGTCCTTGTATCCGTCGATTTCGTAGTATGTGGTGTAGAGCGAGCCTACGCTCTTTAGCAGCTTAACCTTAGAGTCCATGCCCATCTCGGAGAACATGCCGATGGCCTCTTCCGTGGTGCATTCGTGGCGGCGTATGGGCAGCGCGTCGTCGATAATCTGCTGCATTCGCGAGCGCAGCGCGTCGGCGTCGGCCTCGGTGAGCGGTCGTCCTATGTTGATGTTGCAGTAGTAGCCGTTAGACACGGGTATGTCTATCACCACCTCGGCTCCCGGCCACACGTCATGCGCGGCCTTACACAGCACGAAGAACAGTGTGCGCGTGTAGGCTCGCGAGCCTGAGGCCGACCTTATGTCAAGAAATTCAACATCCTTGCTGTGGTACACCCTGTAGTTGAGCCCCTCCACCTTGTTGTTTACTTTTGCGCTTATGGGGCCGTAATCCATTTCGAGATTAAATTCACGAAAAACATCAGAAAGTGTACTTCCTATTGCAAAATTTTTAATTTTTTTATTATTTTTGCAACGTATTTGAATTGTTTGTTTCATATCCATGCGGTTAAACGATTTACGCTCGTAAAGATACTCCGTTTTTCGCATCACATCGCAACATGACATGATAAATTAAATTAAAATATGTCGATTTGGATTTTTTTTAAGATTATTGGAGCATTAGCCCTTCTTATCTACGGTATGAAAGGCATGAGCGAAGCTCTGCAGAAGATGGCAGGCTCACAGTTGCGCCACATCCTCGGCACGATGACTAAAAACAGGTTTACCGGAATGCTCACCGGTATGTTCGTAACTTGCTCAGTGCAGTCGTCGTCGGCCACGACGGTAATGACAGTATCGTTTGTCAACGCCGGACTCTTGACATTGGCTCAGGCCATATCAATTATTATGGGAGCCAACATTGGAACTACGCTTACGGCATGGATCATGAGCCTCGGATTCTCGTTCAACTTCACCGATGTGGTGTTCCCTGCCTTTATTGTCGGCATCCTGCTAATCTACACCCGGCGCCACCGCTACATAGGCGACTTCCTCTTCGGCATAGCCTTCATGTTCTTCTCGCTGGCAATTCTCAGCGACACGGGCAAGGAGATGGACCTTGGCCACAATCAGGCTCTGTTAGAGTTTTTCAGTTCGTTCGACACTAACAGCTATATAACAATAATCGTATTCCTTCTTATCGGTACCGTGCTGACCTGCATCCTGCAGTCGTCGGCCGCCCTGATGGCCATCACCATGGTGCTCTGTTCGAGCGGCGTGCTGCCCATATATCTGGGTATAGCGCTCGTGATGGGCGAGAACATCGGTACTACCGCCACGGCCAATCTGGCTGCCCTCGGAGCCAACACACAGGCGCGCAGGGCTGCGCTGGCCCATCTGGTGTTCAACGTGTTCGGCGTGCTGTGGGTGCTGTGCGTGTTCTATCCGTTTGTCGACCTTGTCTGCAACTTTGTCAACTACGACCCGCAGTCGCACGACCTCAACCCAATAAAGCTTTCTGTAGTGCTGGCAGCGTTCCATACGTCGTTCAACATCTGCAACACCTTTATACTTATATGGTTCATACCGCAGATTGAGAAGTTTGTCTGCTGGCTCATCAAGCCCCGCACCAACGACGAGGAAGAGGAGTTCCGCCTGCGCTACATCGGCGGCAACAGCATCATGGAGACGCCGGAGCTGTCGGTGCTCGAGGCACAGAAGGAGATTATTCTCTTTGCTGAGCGCATACAGCGCATGTTCGGATTTGTGCGCGAGCTGCTCAACACCACCAACGACACGGCCTTCACGAAGCTCTTTACCAGAATTGAGAAGTATGAGGACATCAGCGACAACATGGAGATAGAGATTGCCAAATATCTCGACAGCGTGAGCGACGCCCACCTCAGCGACGAGACCAAGGCCAGGATAAGGGCCATGCTCAGGGAGATATCGGAGATTGAGAGTATCGGCGACAGCTGCTACAACATAGCCCGCAACATCAGCAGAAAGTTTAAGGGCAAGGAAGACTTCACCGAAAGCCAGTATGAACACCTGCACCAGATGTTTGAACTTACAGACGACAGCCTGACGCAGATGAACATCATGCTCTCGGGACGCAAGGACAAGCTCGACGTTAACCGCTCGTTCAACATAGAGAACGAGATTAACAACTACCGCAACCAGCTGAAGAGCCAGAACATCAACGACGTGAACAGCCATGAGTACACCTACGCCATCGGCACGATGTATATGGACATAATATGCGAGTGCGAGAAGCTTGGCGACTATGTTATCAACGTTGTTGAGGCCCGAATGGGTACGAAGCAGAGAGAAGCCTGACCATGACACGGCCGCCGCGGCGGCATGGGCATGGCATCAGTAATAACAAGGTCAGGCCAGGGCATGCCGCTCCGGCCTGACTGATACACACGCTATACGGCCGTCCGTATTGTCTTCCGGCATCTACATTTGCCGGAGGCAGTGCCGACGGCCTTTTTTGTGCGGCATCGGCAGGCATGTTGTCAGCCGGTAGAACGGTGCGCCGCTGCTGCATGACAAATCGTTGGCGGGTGTGGCTGCGCCATGTTGCGGCAGCCATGCCGTACAGGCAAAATTAACCTATGACTTGCGCATGAAAAGTGGGCCGTTTACGGTGCAAAAGTGGCCCACTTTTGCACCGTAAACGGCCCACTAACAGTCTGAAAGTAAATCAGCGGCAATTCCTTAAAGAATTGCTGAATATTCATCACAAAACAATCTTCTGTTAATGAAAAGTGGCTGAAAATGTTACGATTTTCAGCCACTTTTTATGTATCCCCATTTCCTGCGTCAGCAGGCAGCCGTCTTGCGGCTCCTGAACAGCATGCCCGATGAGTTTGTTATTGAATGTTTTTTCTGCCCAAATCCGTCTTCATCGTTCTGTTTTATTTTGGCTTTATCTTGAGCGTAGAGGCTTCCGTCTTTTCGGAGACGTTTTTCATTTTTAACTTTTAACCCAAATCAACAGATTTTGGTTAAGCGATATGCACCATAATATGCGGCTCGCTTTTAATCATGTGCGGCCGTGTATTGTGTCATAGGGCTGGATGTGGAATAATCGTATACTAAAAGTTAAATAATGTTTCCCACTGCAAAATAATACACACATTTGGAGCTTCTAACAGTCAAAAACACTTCAAAAACTTTTTTAGACAATAAAGTTTTCATATATTTGCCACCATTATGAAACATAAATGTAATAACCTCATGCTGGCATTAGTCATCCTGCTGACCCTGCCGGCGTCTGCCACAGAGAAGGTTGTCCCCATTCGCTATGGCAATATGGACAATTGGACCATACGTAAGATAGAGGAATCTGCAATCATCGGGGGACAGACAAAGACGCTGTATGAGATAGGACCAAGCCGCACCATAAGCGGCAACAAGCCTTACGTCAACGGCGGAGGTTCGCCTTGGGGCACGTCTAACGTGATGGCAAAGGTCATGGGGGTGGTAAAGACCAACAACTCGGTCTACCGCGACAAGCACGGCAGCGGATATTGCGCCAAGCTGACTACTCACATCGAGAGCGTCAAGGTGATGGGCCTTATGAACATCAAGGTGCTGGCGGCAGGCTCTATCTTCCTGGGAGACATGAAGGAGCCGATAACCGGAACCAAGGACGGACCAAAGGCCATGAACAACGGTATACACTTTACGGGCAGGCCCAAGGCGCTGCGCTACGACTATAGGGTGAAGGTGGCCGGCACGGCCAACAGAATAAAGCAGACCGGATTCAGCAAAAGTTCTACCGTGGCAGGCAAGGACTACGCCATAACCGTGCTGTATCTGCAGAAGAGGCATGAGGACAGCAAGGGGAACATCACGGCCGAAAGAGTGGGCACGCTCGTAGTGAAATACGGGACAAGCACCAACGGATGGGTGAACAACGCCACATATCAGATACTTTACGGCGACATAAGGAACAATCCTAACTATGACGCAAGAACCATGGGGTTGCGCAAGACTGACTATGCACGCAACAGCAAGGGCAAGAGCGTGCCCGTGGTTGAGACGGGATGGGCTCCCCAAGGCACTGCGCCTACGCATCTGATGCTGCAATTCTCGTCGAGCCACGGCGGTGCATACATCGGATCGCCCGGAAACACTCTGTGGATAGACAATGTTGAACTTGTTTACTGATAAAGACAACAGCTGATGAAGACTCTGCTGCTTACAACCATCATGGCGCTCGGAACCGCAGCCGCGGGGGCGCAGGATGCCGGAGACAAGGTCGGAACCGTAGTGGCCGACACGTGTGAACAGGCCGGAACATGTCCTGCCGACACTACGGAGAAAAAGAAGAAAAAGGGACTGATAAACCGCGTCATCGACTATTTTGCCGACTCGAACAAGGAGAAGCCTTACAAGAAGTTCGACTTCAGCATAATAGGCGGACCGCACTACAGCACCGACACCAAGCTCGGACTGGGACTTGTTGCCACCGGACTGTATCGCACCGACATGGCCGACTCGCTCCTTACGCGCTCTAACGTGGCCCTTTACGGCGACATCACCACGGCAAACTATTATAAGATTGGTGTGAGGGGCAACCATATATTTCCGCACGACCGCTGCCGCATGGTCTACGACGTGTCGTTCGACTCGTTCAAGAGCGACTTCTGGGGCATCGGTTACGAGATGGGCAACAACGACGCCAACAAGTCGGAGATGAACCGCTGCCAGGTCAATGCCGACATAAGTCTGCTGTGGCGCTTTGCCGACAATCTGTATGCAGGTCCGGTGTTGGTCTACGACTTTGCCTATGCCAACAACGTAGAGCGCCCCGAACTGCTCAACGGCATGGATAGGCGCACATGGAACGTTGGCGCGGGCGTCTCGCTCGTTTACGACTCGCGCGATGTCATAACCAACCCTCACAAGGGCTTCTATGTCAACCTGTCGCAGTATTTCCGGCCGGCGTTCCTCGGCAACGACTATGCCTTCAGCACCACCGACCTTCATGCCAGCGCATACGGACGGGTGTGGAAGGGAGGCATCATCGCGGGCGACATCACCAGTACGCTCAACTTCGGCAATCCCTCGTGGGGCATGATGGCGCTGCTTGGCAGCTCTTATTCCATGCGCGGATATTATGAGGGACGCTATCGCGACAAGCACAAGATAGAGGCGCAGGTTGAGCTGCGTCAGCATCTGTGGGGGCGCAACGGCATGGTGGTATGGGCCGGAGCGGGCACGGTGTTCAGCAAGTTCAGCGCCATACGCGCCGACCGCGTGCTGCCCAACTTCGGCATAGGCTACCGCTGGGAGTTTAAGAAAGACGTGAACATACGCCTCGACTACGGCTTCGGCAAGAGCGGACAGTCGGGCTTCCTCTTCCATATCAACGAGGCCTTCTGACCTCGTCTTCTCTGCGGCTGTGCCTTGCCATGCGCGTCAGCGGACATCATAGTCCCCTGTCAGCCGCATCATAGCGCCCGCCGCTTACGTTCTACGGCAGCTGCCGCCGTGAGGCTGTGTGCTGCCGCGCCCTGACAAAGTTCTGTCGGGGCGCCTGCAACGACATAATCAACAAACATACAATAAAAGGAAATGATCAAATCAACAGACATAATAAGATGCTGCGCCTCGCCGCGCGGCATATTCTGGCTTACTGTTGCCGTGCTGGCAATACCCAACGTGGCTCTGTGCTTCACCGAGCGCATGGGCATCATGGCCTCCGTCACCAACATCGTGCTGCCCGTGGCGGCGGTATGGCTGCTCATGGCGCTGGGCCGTAGGCCCGGCAAGACGGCTCTGCTGCTTTTTCCGCTGATGTTTCTGGCCGCCTTCCAGATAGTGCTGCTCTATCTCTTCGGCCATTCTATTATAGCCGTCGACATGTTTCTCAATCTTGTTACCACCAATGTGGGCGAGGCAATGGAGCTGCTCGACAATCTTCTGCCGGCAATAGTCATCGTCGTGGTTATTTATGTGCCCGTGATAGTGCTGGCCGTTGTGTCGCTGCGCCGCGGCGATGTGCTCAGCCGCAGTTTTCTGCTGCGCCAGCGGCGCCGTTCGCTTGCGGCTCTCGCTGCAGGGGCGGCATGCATGGCGGGCAGCTATCTTGCCGGCCGCGACTACAGCGCACGGCTGCATCTGTATCCCCTCAACGTGTTCTACAACATATATCTTGCCGCCGACCGCTACAAGGCCACGGCAGATTATCCACAGACATCGGCCGGCTTCAGGTTTAATGCCGTGCCCACCCATGCCGCCTCAGGGCGCGAGGTCTATGTGCTGGTTATCGGAGAGACGGCGCGTGCCTACAGCTTCGGGCTTTACGGCTATGGCCGCAACACCACGCCCATGCTTCAGCGCACCGGAGGACTCACGGTGTTCAGCGATGCCATAACGCAGTCGAACACCACGCACAAGAGCGTCCCGATGCTCATGTCGGCAGCCTCGGCTGAAGACTACGGCCGCATATACCGCGAGAAAGGCATCATCACGGCGTTCCGCGAGGCAGGCTTCCACACGACATTCATATCAAACCAGCGGCCTAACCACTCGTTTATTGACATCTTCGGCAAGGAGGCCGACGACTGGAAGTTTATAAAAGAAGAAACTGAACGCAGCGACATGTATGACGAAGATATGCTGCGTATGGTGAACGACATACTCGATAAGAAACGTGCAAAGGAGCTGATTGTGCTGCACACGTATGGATCTCACTTCAACTACCGCGAGCGTTACAGGCGGTCTGAGGCCGTGTTCAGGCCCGACAACGCCAGCGAGGCCAAGGTGTCTAACCGCAGGCAGCTGCTCAACGCCTATGACAACAGCATCAGGAGCACAGACCGTTTCTTGTCGTTGCTCATACGTCAGCTCGACCGCAGCGGTGCTGTGTCGGCCATGCTCTACACCTCAGACCACGGCGAAAACATATTTGACGACGGCCGCAGGCTGTTTCTTCATGCTTCGCCCATACCTTCATACTATGAGCTGCACGTGCCTCTGCTGATATGGATGTCGCCGTCTTACAGGCAGATGTATGCCGCCGAGGCTGCAGCCGTCGGCTCTAACAGCCGCAAGAGTGTGGCCACGAGTGCGTCGGTGTTCCACACCATGCTCTCGCTTGCAGGCATATCAACGCCCCTGCGTGCCGACAGCCTGTCTGTGGCAAGCAGCAGCTATAAGCCGGGCGAGCGCCATTATCTTAACGATCACAACCTGCCTGTGGCTATAAAGAAGATTTTGCGTGGCGACGAAGATTTTGTTATGTTCAGAAAGATGAACATGAAATACTGACGCTGCAGCCAATGCTGCTTCTATTATTCTGTGCATGGCTCTTGGCGTAGATGTGCTGATGTGGGCTGTAGGTGCTATCCGGCGTATGTGAAATAAAGCATCATGGCACCGAACAGCAGCCACAGCACATTGAACACAATGTCTGACATGCGCCTGTCGGGCTTTCTCTTAGTCAGTGTAAGCAGTCCCATAAGGCCCCTTGCAGCAAACAAGGCATAGACCATTGCCCCAAGCGTGGCGTTGTCCCGGTACATTGTCTCAGCCATAACAAAGAGCAGGATTACCAAAAACGAAAAGCATCTGAACACCTTGACATACGCATTTGGCTCTTCAGCGTCTTTGTCTTCCTCATTTCTTACTTTATTAACCATATTCAGCGCTACTGTAATCACTGCCAGAATGAGGAAGAAGTAAAACGCTGACGAGTCAAATCCAACAATAAGACCTATAGCTATCGGAAATAAGAATATCGAGTAACTGCCCAGTGCGTCTTTTGTCCTGCCGGCAGCGCAGCACATATGTAATGGTATCATATATAATCTCCTTTTTCTTTTTTAATCATCTAATCTGAACGTAAACACATGATGCAGACCTTATGCCACGGCCTACGCCGTCCGTTCTTGCCGCAATGCCTGCCTGTCTATGCCGGCATTGCTATTCATGCCGGTGCATTATTAATGCGTTATGCCTGATAAATGCACGCTGCGTTATCTGTCGCCGCGCATCAGCGCGACAAGATATGCGGCAAGCGAGGCCACAAGCACGGCTACGGCAAGCAACACTGCCCACAGCCATGACACATTAAGCGTAAGCTGCCAGAACTTTACGGCAGAGGCCATAAACGCAATTCCCGACACCATGTCGGCCGTGTCGTTGCCAAAGTCTTTCTTCTTGTGCATACTTGTCATGATAAACGCGAGCGAGCCAAGCGCCACTACTGCGCTCGCCGACACCATAAACCAGCGGCCGGAGGCCAAGCCCACGGCATCTATAATGCCTATAGCCGACCCCATGCACGCAAGCAGCAACAGTCCGTTGTAAAGCCGCCCGGCTGATTTTCTCAACATTCTGTAAACAAGGGCTACGGCAGAAACCGCAAATGCCGCCAAATAGAAATACGACGAAGGCATGCCCAGCGTTACGGCCGCAACCTTTAACAGCTTGTATGCGGCAAAGAATAACACCAGTTCCAGGCATAAGTCCATGCTGTCGTGGCTAACCTTCTTGCGCCGTCTTGCCACAAACGCCGCCACAGACAGCACTACGGCGACGCCAAGACCTGCGATTAAACTTAAATTGCTCATATTATGTTTCCATATTTCATTTCTGTAAATCTCTTAGTCTGCCTTATTCGATGTACGTAGCCCCAAGCGCCAATCCGCCTAACAGCAGCAAAATCACATTGAACGTAATGTCTAATATGCGCCAGTCGGGCTTCCGCTTTTTAAACGTAAGCAGACCTATAACTCCTTCCGCAACAACCAAGATATAGACGATTGTATAAAGCGTGTCGTTGTCATGGAACGCAAATCTTACAACTAAGAAGAATATCAATACTATAGACGAAAACCATTCGTAAAGCCTGGCAAGTGTCTTTTTATTCATAACATTTCTGTTTAATGTGTTAATAACGATTTTAGGTAAATACACTTCAGCCTGCGGTTGTGTCTACCTTTAAATTCTATTGTGCTGTTAAGTCTTTTGCATTTGCATGCTCTCTTCGTCTGCCTTATTCGATGTATATTGAATAAAGCATCACTGCACTGTACAACAGCAACAGCACATTGAACACAATGTCGAATATGCGCCAGTCGGGTTTCCGCTTTTTTAACGTAAGCAGTCCGATAAGTCCTATTGCCGCGAACAAGACATAGGCGATTGTATTAAACATAGTGTTGCCCCGCCACGTGAGATCGAATATCAAGAATAAGCCGAATATTAAAAGCGTAAACCATTCGTACAACTGAGCAAATCTGATTTTATTCATAATTATATCTGTTTAAGGTGTTAATACATAACTTTGGGCAGGAACATCTCCGCCTGCGGTTGCGTTAATCATTAATTTTCATGATGCCGTTAAGTCTCCGGCCTTTACGCGCCATAAGGCTGCACTGATTTCTTTTTACGTTTGAGTATTCTGAAGTCATTAGTTTATTCAAAAGGCAAATCTACAAAATTATTTCCATGTTTCCTAATATTCGCGCCATTTTCGTGCATAATTATTCTAATCCGCTACATAACGACGATGCAGCCCAGCGTGTAAGAAACCTCCATGTGCTTGTTTGAACTGCCGTACATCGACAAGTGTGTCGACACTTCCGACCATATGTCTTTCTTTACCTGTCCCCTTGCACACAAGCAAAAGCACATTCCCAATGTCATGCCGATGATAAATATTATTCTTCTCATAACCAATGTTTTTTTTATTATTAAAAATTTAACCTGCAACAATTCAACATCCTATCCGCCGGCGCAGCCGATAAATCTCAAAAATAACTTTGACAAATTCTTTTTCTTCGACTCATTCTGCCTCCGTCGCTTTTGTAAAGTTATAAAACGCAAAGCCATACTGCCAAACTTTAATCCATATTTTTTCTGAGCGCGTCACATTTTAAATTTAGACTTAATAATTTGATTATCAATGCCGTACATATAGAAATGCAACAAATTGAAACACAAAAATGTGACGCTTTACGGCATTGTCGACGAGCAAAAAACGCATAAAAACTTGCACATAACAGAATTAATCAATAACTTTGAGCATCTGAAAGGCCACAACATGAAAAACATTTTGACTATAATATTTCTTATCGTAACAATCACTGCATGCCAAAGGCACAGCAATGTGTATATGGCTTTGGTGCAGGCTGACACATTGCTCGCAAAGGAAGAAAACGACTCTGCATTAAGGCAACTGCTGAAGATAGACACGGCTATGATAACGAGCGAGAGCGACAGAGCATACTATAACCTTCTTTACACCAACACATTATTCAGGCTACAATTGCCTGTAAATTCTGACTCGGCTATAGACATCAGCATAAAATATTATGAAAAGTCACAAGATAAATCAAAATTGGCCCGTTCACTTTATTATAAAGGCATGACCATATATGAAAGGAATGGCGACATAAAGAAGGTAATCGAATGTGTTAAAAAAGCGGAATACATAGCAGAGAATGCCGGAGAAGAAGCGCTGCTGAACAGCATTTATGCGAATTTGTCTACAATAAACTACCATACAAGAAATTTTAATACTGCGTTGGACTATGCAAAAAAGTCTCTTGACCTTTCCAAAAAACTTGGAAATAAAAAAATGATAGGACTCTCCTTAAATAAAATCAGCAATGCCTTCACAAATTTAATGCAGTTTGACAGCTCTATGTATTACAGCAATAAAATTATTCCATACATAAAATATATTAAAAGCAAAGAATACGTAGGAGTTATTACAAACATCAGCGCAGACTTTTATAATCAGAAAAAATTTGACGAAGCAGAGAAATACACCAAAATGTCTTTATCAATAAAGCCTACGTCATACGCTTACTTTATTCTTGGCAACATATATATTGAACAAGGAAAAGAGAGCGAAGCGTTTGAACTGTGGAACAGGGCAATGAGCAAAGGCAGCCCTATAGTGAGGGCAGAAGTTATGTCGTGGATGGCAGACATTAAGAAAGAACAGGGAGAATATCGCGAGGCAGCCGAACTGATGACAAAGTCGAAGGCGATGAAAGACAGCATTGAGCAAAGCAAAAACACGGAAAAGATGCTGAGCCTGCAAAACGAAATAGACAAGGCAGAGGCCGCGCGGCAGGCCGACATGAAGCTGAAGACGGCGGCTGTGGCGGCAACGGTGGCAGTGGCGGCACTCGCGCTGCTGCTGGTGGTTCACCGAAGAAAGATAAACCGAAGCAAAAAACGGCTCGGCGAGATTGAGCGGCTAACCGACAGATACAGAAAGGAGATAGACGAGCTGAGCCTGTCGAAAGACGAGAATGAGAGAAAGATTGGCAGCCTGAGCCGCAAGCTCGACACGCTCAGGGAGCAGAGAGCGGCAATAATAGGACTGGGACAAAGGCGCTATGAGGAGATTATCGGCGGAGGAAACACGGCAGAATGGAAGAAAGCCGACTTTGAGGCAGCCGTTGAATACGGCCGAACGCTGATGTCCGACGACATAGCCGCCATAGAGAAGAGCCACAGGCGGCTGACGCCATACAACACGTTTTTCCTTATGCTACCACTCGCCGGCCTCACTGACAGCGACATCCAGCGTGCCATGAACATGACGGCGGGCGCCGTAAGGACGATGAAATACAGGTTGAGGAGAAGCCCCCTCAACTCCCCCCGTGGGGGAGCTTAGGTTAGCCTTGATGTTGTAGGCACTTGTTGTAGTGTGGCCGCGCAATGGCCCCGTGGGGGAGCTTAGGTTTGTCTTGATGGTGTAGGCACTTGTTGTAGTGTGGCCGCGTAATGGCTCCGTGGAGGAGTTTAGGTTAACCTTTATGGCGTAAGTGGCTTTATCATGGCTTAATGCATTCGGTATGGTGATGTACGCATTGTTGTTATGTTGCAATGCAAAGGTTGTGTATTGATGATTTTGGCTTGTCTTGTCCTTGCAAGCTGGCTTTGCTGTGGCTGTGTGTCAGCTCAGTGTCTGCGAGTGGTGGTTATATGGCGATGCAAGTCTTGGCAAAACGGCAAGAAAAAGCCGGAGAACATGTTTATTCTCCGGCTTCCCCTGATTGTTTTTATTAAGATACCTGCTCTAAATTTAATTAGAGAGAACCATTCAACGGTGCGGCCTGTGTGTAAGTTCTTGCTCCGAGCTCCTTGTCGAGCATGTATATGCCGTATCCGTTATCTTTAATCATCTTTATGTTGTCTATAATGGTCTGGGCTGTTTCTTCCTCCTCAACCTGCTCGTCGATAAACCACTTCAGCATGCTCTGTGTAGCAAAGTCGTTCTGCTCGTGTGTCAGCGCATACAGGTCGTTGATCATGCCCGTAACCTTCTGCTCGTGCTTCAGCGTGCTCTTGAACACATCGAGAATAGAGTCCCATTTTGTCGGAACCTCGTCGATGGCCTTCAGCTCCACGCGTCCGTTGCGAGAGTTGATGTAGTTAAACAGAATCTTGGCGTGGTCTTGTTCTTCCTGAAACTGCACCTCAAACCATTTTGCCATACCCGGCTGGCCTTCTGCGTGGCAATAGGCAGCCATAGACAAATACAAATATGCCGACCACATTTCGGCATTAATCTGCGCATTGAGCGCCTCTTCAACCTTCTTATTCAACATAATTCCTACTTTTTTTATTTTTAATAGTTCTGTTTTTCATTTCTCGGATATAGTGAAAGGCGAATGCATTGCAAAAACAAAAACTTTGTTCCTGATTTTGTATTGCCGAGCCGGATCCTATATTATGCAAATATAGCGAAAGGCGAATGCATTGCAAAACAAAAACTTCGTTCTTGATTTTTGTATTGCTGAGCCGCATCCTATATATTGCAAATATAGGAAAAATAAATCATACGGCAAGCTATGCTGTATATTTATTATTTTTTTTTAGCATTATTGCAGTTTTTGCTGTCATCATGCAATGCCGCTTCGGCAGTAGCGGCAGGCTGCCTGCAACAGAAAACTTTTTTATTTTGACGCTCTCAGAATGCCGCTTTTCTGCGCCGGCCTTGCTTTTTGCCCGAAAAACGCAGAAAACGGGCCTTTCTGTCAACGAGCTGATATATAGGCATTTATGCCGGTTGAAGAGTGAAGACGTGTGTGTTAAAAAACATTACTCGGCCACTTAGCATGCTTAAACGATAGGTTTAGCAATGAAAAGTGGCACTGTTTGCAGTGCAAAACCTGCGGTTTTAATCTCCGAAACAGGCATTTCGGGCATGAAAAAGCAGCGTAAAAGCAAACGTATGTTAAACAGATGGCCTCATACAGCCACTCTGTTTAACATACGTTATACGTCGGATTTCTATTTCACAGAAAACTCTATACATAAATTTTGTAAAGAGTTTTCTGTGGTGACAATGCCTGCCAGACATACAGTTTGTAGGGTAAGTCATATTGATGAAACCCGGATAAGATGCCAAATAAGTCCATTGTGGCAGAAGTGATATTCATCGCATGCGGCCTTGCCATGCAGGTCTGTCATAATTCTGCGGTTGTCGTAGAATCATGGTCTTGCCGGCTCGGCCGGCATTTATGGCCTTGCAGTAAAGCCATATTATGCGTTGGCACGTTTCCGCGTATCACGCTGCTATGCCGTATAGGCAATGATGCTGTATTTTATGTCATGTGTCGGTATGGGCATGTCCGGCAGGCTTCATGAGTGGGCAATCACTTGCAGACCGCTCTTACGGGACATCCGCTGAAGCGGTTGCCTGGCATCAGGCTTGTGGCATAGTCGCGGTATCCCACAAACTGGTAGGCCTGGTCGCTTGTGCTGCTTGGCATGTTTGCAGTCCAGTAATAGAAGCTGATGCCGTTGCCGGAAATGTCCTCGTTGATGTAGATTCCGGCAGCAGGCAGGAATATGCTGTTGTTGTTAGACGCCGTAACGAGATATCCGTTTACGCCGTTCTGTGTGGTCCATGTCCATGTGCAATATTGCATCAGCTCTCCATACTGCTCAAGGGTAGGTGTGGTCCAGTTTTCGCCCAGCTCATGCGCTGCCATGTCATAGCCGGAGCCTTGTATGTCGTACACGTTGACGGTGTCGTTCATTTCTTCTGCAACGTTATAGTAAATCGACTCGCGCTGTTCGCCTACAGGCTCAAAAGTCTGTGTAGCAGCATCGTAGAAAGAATAGTTCTCCTTGCTGTATGTGTCTTTCACTTCAACTTCAGCCCATGCATAGATGTTGCCGGCCTTTTCGGGCGATGTGGCTCCTATGTTCATGTTTGCCCACTTGGTTCCGCTTGGCAGGGCCATGTCTACGGCTTCAAACTTCTTTGTCTCCATATAGTTGCCTATAACCGGGCGTATGCCGTATCCATAGTATCTGTATGCACAGGCGTCGGGGTCTAAAGAGTCTTCCATGTCCTCGCCCGGGGCGATGAACAGTGCATAGCCTAAATATTCGGGATCTTTGTATCTTGATGAAGACCAATAGTTGCCTATTACGCCTACCGACTGAATGTGGTCTGTTATGACGCCGTTGAACGGTATGAATATGCTGTTGCCGTTCTTTCCTGTCACTTTATAGCCCCTCATGCCGTCTTCTTCGGTCAGTGTCCATGTGCAGTATTCGGCAAGCTCCTTATACTGTGCGCATGAAGGTGTGCGCCACTGTCCGCCCCATTTTACGTGAGCAACGTCAATGTCCGTATTGCCGAAGTCTAAGGAGTCGCCTTCCCATTTAATCCAGACCTCGTTGTCGTAATCGTACAGAGTGTAGTTCTCCCATGAATACAGGGTGTGAGTCTCTGTCTCTCCCCATCCGTAATAGTTGCCCGGCTCCGAAGGCTTGCTGGCGCCCACGTTGAAGTCGGCCCATAGGGTGCCGCTCGGCAGTCCGAGGTCAACAGGAGTGCCGACAGGCATATCTTCCTCAAATGTTATCTGCTTTACATCGGCTGTTGGATATTTTGCTACTGTGCCGTCATTAAGTTCCACGCGCATCACGTTTTGTGCTGAAGCGGTAATACTAACGATTATTCCGATTAATAGTATGATAGATTTTTTCATTTTCTTGCTATTTTAATTGTTGAACGTCCTGCTTTTATGATATAAATGCCCCTCTCCATTCCGTTTAGCGAAATGTCAAGCGAGCCTGACTCCGGGATTGTGTATTGGCTGATAAGAACTCCGTTTACCTGATAGAGGTACACTTTCATTCCTTTCCCGAAGCCTGATAGCTGCGCTCCGTCAGCATTGACGGTTATGCGGCCTTGCTGCTCTTCAGACAGGGTCTGCTTTATGTCTGTAGCCTGCTTGTCTATGGTTATCCTGTCTATGTCGGCCCGTGCCACTTCTATGTTCACGTCGGTGGCGGTAAGTATCAGGTTTTCTTCATTGTAAGTGATAACCGGTTTGCTTGACAGCAGATAACAAGTTTTTTCACCGTTTGTGTACCACAGTACGACAGACTCGTCCCCCGTGTCGCCTGCATGGCAGATATGGCTGTACGAGAACAGGGCTATCGCCACGAAAAGCAATTTGATTTTCTTAAAATGTTTCATACACTTGCGTTTTTTTTAATTAATTCAGATGGAAATAAAATTCCAGAGACAATGGCCAATCGTCTGCGCAAATTTAATTTGGAATAAGATTTAAGAATGAAGAAAAAAGTGCTGAAAAAGCGCAAAATCACGATTTTGCGCTTAAATTATGCGTTATTTTCCCGTTTTTAGGTGAAAAACGGCAGAATAACGTTATTGTATTGCAAGCTGATCGTCTGCTTCGTCTGCAGTTTTTGTCTGTTTGTTTTTCTGCATAATGCAGTCAGCTGCGTAAGAAATCCTGTAGCTGACTTTCAATAAAACATCTCTGTCTGTAAGCCTGCCTTATGTCCGCAGGCCTATGCCTGCTCGGCTGCCCTGTTCTTCTTGTCGGCCAGCTGCTGATATTTTGACGGGAACAGACCAGTAACCTTCTTGAAGGCAGTTCTGAAGCTGTTAACCGACTTAAAGCCCACGCTGTTGGCTATAGCTTCCAAGGTCATGTTTCCGTAGTTGTCTCTGTCGCTTATGCGCTTGCAGGCTTCCTTTATTCTATATTCGTTTATAAACGTGTTGAAGTTGTTGCCCGTAAGCTGATTTATCACCTGCGACACGTTTTTGGGCTGCTCGTTCACCATCTGTGCAAGCCTGTTCAGGTTAAATTCATAAGAAAACACTTCAGAGCTTGTGTCAAGCACGGTTCTTATTTCCGACATGAGCGCATAGCTCTTCGACTCATTGATGGGATTGCCCTGATACTTTCTCGAAGGCGCATCGGCTCCTATTCCGGCCCTGTCGAGCCGTTCCTGCCTTTCGCGCTGTTCCTGTTCAAGTATCTCCTGGTTTTTGTTGAACAGCATCTCGTTGTTTATCCGCAGGGCCTTGTTGCGCCGGTAAAGCTCCACCAGAAGCACCAGTATTATCACCACGACAACGGCGCATAGACCTATTATGTAGTTCTTTATGGTGTTCATCATGTCGGCCCTCGTGATCTGCTCGTCGAGCTTGTTGATCTGGCTTAGAAACTGTATGTCCTTTACGCTTGCCAGCTGCTGATAGTTGAGCAGCGTGTCCTTCAGCTGATAGAACTTGTTATGGTAAGTATTTGACCTTTCGGCTTGTCCTGCCTTGCTGTAGTATCCAGCAAGCAGCTCGTAGCATTGCAGCTTGCTGTCTTTAAGGTCAAATTTGTAGCTCAGGTCAAGTGCCTTCATGGTGTATTCGGCAGCCTCTTCGTATTTTTTCTGACATGCAAGCGTTCCGCCAATGTTTACAAACATTAGTATGCGGTTGCGGATATAGTCTCTTTCTTCGCTTGTATGGGGATATTGCTCCTTGAAGTATTGCAAGGCCCTGTCGTAGTCGTTGTGTTCCTTTGCAATGACGCCTTTATAAAGGAGAGATGTGTATTTAAAAAGATTTGCAGGATGTAGAGATTCGGTTGCCGCAAACTGTTTCCATTCTCCGGCAAGGCTGTCCATGCAGTGAAGCGCCGCACATACGGTGACCATATTGCCGAAGCTGTTGATTATTCCATTGGAGTCTTTCTGGCGCAGACCTTCTCTGAAGGCAATGCGGTAAGCGTCAAGAGCCTTCCTCATCAGCTTTTCGTCTTTGCCTTCTTCCGCCAGGGTCTGATAGAAGCAGCCTAAGTTTAGCTGTATCTGGGTCTCGCTGTGATTAATCTCATTGGCTATGTGCTGTGCGGTGATCAGCGCATCATAAGATTTGGCATAGTCGAAATACGTAAAGAAGCGGATATACCATAATCCGTTGTAGGCGCTTATAACCTTTATCTTGTCCTCGTCGGTCATGTTCTTGTTATATCTGTGCGTGACAATAGTCAGGCAGAGCATGGCGCTGTCGGTGTTTACCCCGTTTACGAGGTATTTTTCGGCCTTTTTGAGGAGGACGGAGCTTGACAGTTTTGAATAGGAGCTGTAATTCCTTAATGAATTGTTGCTGCCCTGTGGCGCTGCTTCTGCAAACGGCATTATTGCCATAAGCATGATAAAAATGAAAATGCTTTTAAGCGGCTTGATGTTTTTCGTATTCATTGTCTGTCTTTATATAGTCATTTGTAGGTTCTGATCAACTCTGTCCACATATCCGTGTTATGCCTGTTTCCTGTTAAGGCTGAGGAGATGCCTGAATGCATGTTCTCGCTTTTTATGTCTGTTCTCTTTTTGTCTTGTTGTGTCAGACAACAGAATAATGGTATTGTTGTTACAAATAAAACCGGCAGAGCGCGCCCGGACAGGGCAGGCTTCTTGGGCGTGGCTTATAAAGGCGTTTTATGTAATTACCGATATATGTTGTAAAATTACTAAAAATTTTCTTTGTATACAAGAAATGCATTTATTTTCAACTCCTAATCCTTGCGGGCACGGCATGAAGCCTGCCGGTTTGTCAGGTTCGTTGTGTTTGGCCGTAAAAGTTTACGGCCGTTGTTCACCTAATAATATTATTGCCTGACAATATATAAATTGCCTCTTTGCAACGCTGTCTATTCGGCGTCGAGCAGTACGAATGCAGCCCAGAAGAACGGGCTGGGGTGGGTGACGCGCAGGTTGGCAACGGCCTGGCTGAAAGCCTCGTGCTTGGAGCGGCCGCCGAGCCACAGGCGATAGAAGTCTTGCATGAAGAGCGACGTGGCGCGGTCGTTGACGTTCCATAGCGACAGAATCATCGACCTTACGCCTGCCTCCTTAAATCCGCGCTGCAGTCCGTAGACGCCCTCAAGGCTGTAGTCGCCGAGCGCCGTCTCGCATGCCGAGAGCACCACGAGGTCAGTGCGGTTAAGGTCGAGCATAGACAGCTCGTTGGCCGTCATGATGCCGTCGTTGCCGTCGGGCTTCTTTTCGCCCATCCATGTGGCGTTGGCTCCGGCAAAGGCCAGTCCGCTGCGCTGCATCGAGTGATAGCGTCCGCCGGGGTGATTCTTCAGGAAGGCGTTGCTTTCAACGTTTTTCTCGCTGATGTAGAAGCCGTGCGTGGCCAGGTGTATTATGCCCGGGCTGTTGCCGTCGAGCGCGTAGAAGTTGGCCTCGGTGGCGTTGTCGCCCATATATTTGTCTATGGCTATGCCTCCGGCAGTCATGTTTTCGGCAATGGTGTCGGTCTCTGCCCGTGTTTCGGTCAGGTCGGCAAAGGCCACCGACAAGGCTGCGCGTGAGCCGTCGGCGTTTTGTGTCATGCTTTCGGGCATGTTGCCGTAGTTTATTCCGCCGAAGAGCGCTGCCGAGCTTATCTTGCCTGTTCTGCCGCGTGCTGCGAGCAGGGCCGTGGTTGACAGCTGATGAAGGTCGTAGCAGTCAGCCAGACAGCTGTCTGCCGACACAGGCAGTGCGGCGAATGCCACGCGGTTGAGGAATGCCGTGGGCGAATAATACACCGTCTTTATGCCCTCAAGCTCGCCGTCGAGCGGTGCCCATATCAGGTCGTAGAGCCTTGAGCGCCCATAGGTGTAGAGCCGTCGGGCCCGCGTCTCGGCAGGGAAGTTGTCAACCATGCTCAGCGCCTCGTAGCATTCGGCGGCGTTGCACAGCCTTACATACCGCGGCCGCTCACAGCCTGGGCGCACCACGAGCGCCATGAGCGAGCTGTCGCCCAGCACAAACTCCACTGCCGCCTCCTTCTCTTTCAGATTGCTTCTGACATCCTGCCACGACACCACGCGCATGGTGTCGGCACGAAACTTCACGGTCTGCCTTGACAGCCATTTTTCCAGTCTGTCTATGCTGCGCTGCATCTTGGCGTGTGCCCACGATGATGCCGAGTCGGTCATGTCCATGCTCATGGCCCTCTTCTGCTTGTTCAGCATGTCGAGCGTGTCGAGCTTGGCAACAAGCGCCTTGTCGCCCGAGCGCAGGATCGAGCGGCGCAGCCTCTCCCACGAGTGCAGCAGCAGACCCTTGTCAAACAGGGCTGCGTTGTATACGTCGGCAGCAAGCTCTGCGGGGCGGCGCGACAGCATGTCGTTGAGGCGTATGCCCGTGTTGCCGTATGAGTTAAGAAACTCGGCGCGCTCGTTAGACGACATGAAGTCGAAGTTGGCAAGCACATACGAGCGTATGCGCCCTGCCTGTGCCACGGCAGTCTCAACTGCCTCGTCGTCGTGGTGCAGCGTGTTGGCAAGGAAGGCCATCCTGTCGCCAATCTGAAGTTTCTCGAACGTGCTGAACCTGTCGATGTGCTGACAGCACCGCTGCGTATGTTCGTACGCCTTCTGCCAGTTGCTCTCCCTGATGTAATATTCGGCCATGGCATTGTCTGCCTGCCAGGGTGTACCGCTTGCGGTGTATGCCTCTGCCATGAGGTTAAGGTAGTGCAGCTCAAGCTGCTTGTCGGCTTCCACCTTGCCATACCACTTCATAAGACTGCTGACTATGCTCAGCCATGTGGGAGTGGCGCGATAGTCGTAAGGCTTGACATATTCGGGAAAGTCTTTCTCTATTTTGTGCATCAGCGGCAAGGCCTGTTCTTTGAACATGCTCATCATCCTGTAGAAAAACTCCTTGCCCTTGCGGTATTCGGCAGCCTTTTCTGAAGTCTTGCCATATTCTTCCGCGCTGCTGTCCATTTGAGTCTTGCCTTCGGCCATGGCGTCGAGCGCCACGGTAAGTATGCGCAGTGCGTAGTTGTAAAGTATGTCGGGCGACTGTCCGGTGCGTTCATACACAGACGCTATTATGGGTATCTGCTCCATCACGGCAGGCAGATACTGCAGCAGGTCGTTGGGCGTGCGCCAGTTGATAATGATAAACCTGTTCCACAGAGCTTCAAGATAGAGGGCAGACTCCTGCAGTCCGGCAGCCTCGATGGCAGCTATGTTCTGCTCGTTGAACAGCTCGGCCTCGTGGTCGTTGCCCTGAAAGAAATAGAGGCTGAACAGCTCGTTGTTGAAGTCGAACAGCGTTGCGTCAAGAGGTTCGCACAGCTGCGAGGCCAGTTCCCAGCCCTTGCGCAGCGCCTTTTCTGTCAGGTCGTGACGGTTGAGATAGTTATAGTAGTGAGCCAGAAGCATGTAGCCCCTTACCGTTTCGCTGTTCAGGTCGACGGTGTCAGCCATATACAACTTTTCAGCCTCGCCGAAAACGTCGGCAAGCCGTGCCGTGTCGGTAATATGGGCGTTGAGCATGGACTGGCCGAGCAGCAGGCGCGTGTATGCCCGGTCGTAAGGCAGGTTGCGCAGCGCGTCGAGCTTCAGCAGGGCGTCAAACTGCCGTATGGCTCCGTCATAGTCGCCTATGCTGTTAAGATATAGTCCGTAGTTGAGCAGCGGCATCGTGGGCGGAATGCCTACCTCTGCATAGAGCTTCAGCGTCTTGTCGTATTCGCGCCTTATCGTGTCGGCCGACTGAGAGTAATACTGCGCATATCCCGCCGTCTCGAGCTGTATGTCAGCCGTTATGGGCAGCGCCTTTCCGCCGGTAAGCACGTCGAGGTCGCCGGCCAGTCGGCGTGTTATGGCCAGTGCGTCCTGCGTCCGTCCGTTCCTGTTGCATGCCTGCGCCAGTCGGCGTGCCGCCGCAAACAGCCGCCATGAAGGCTTTAGTCTGCGGTCGAGTGCCATGGCCGTAAGTTCCTGCAGCCTCGATGCCAACGTCGTCACGTCGCTCTTCTCGTATGCCTGCATGAAGCACATCTTGTCCATAATATATTGTCCCGGGTCGTCGGCGTAGGTGATGCGCGCCGTGGCGTCATATATCTGCTCCATCTTCATCACGTCTGCCACTGACGATGCGCCCGCAGCCATGCCCAGGTTGAGCCCGTAGATTACGGGCAGCGACAGATACGCCCTTGAGCCTGCACCATAGTATCCGGCGTAAGGTTCAAGCTCGCCGGCATATTTCCAGTCGAATCGCAGCGGATATCCGTTGGACGCCGCTATATAGTCGCGTATGGCCTTCATGTCTGTTATCATCGGATGCCCCTGCGGCATCTTGCTTTCGGTTATGGCCACCACGCTGTCGGCAGCCGCCACGAGCGCAGCCCCGTCGCCCGGCATGGCCCCTGCCATCAGGCAGTTTATCCACGGCACCATCGTGTCGGGACTGTCGTTGCCCAGCAGCCGCCTCAATATGGCGAGGCTCTCTCTGTAATAATAAGGCGAGTTGGTTATAATCCCGGTAAATGGGATGATGTCGTAATGTGTGGTGTCGATATCCTTGTCGGCAAACAGCACGCTGTCGGTTGCCTGCTTGAAGTCGTTGTCAAACTCGGTGCGCTCCTTCATTATGGCCAGCATGTGCATCATCTCCGCCTTGCTGACCGTTTCAGGATGACTCTTGTAGAATCTCAGAAAGTCTTTCTCGAGGCCGAATATCTCCCTTATGCGCATAGGGCTTTCGCCTTCAATATAGCTGTAGAGCAGGTGCTGGCGCGCTATCTTGTAAAGCAACTGCGACTCTTCGGCCGTGGCTATGCCGTCTACGAGACTTATCGCCCGCTCTATCGTGGGGATGCAGGCACTGTCGTAGTATGAGCCCTGCAGGTTGGCAAGGTTGTAGAGCGTGCGCGCCAGCGCCTCGGGACATTCTTCCGAATATCTCTCGGCAGCGTCGGCGCAGGCCTTCAGCGCTGCCATCTTCATGCTGCCTTTCGGGTCAAGACGGTTGGACGCCAGCATGTCTGCATAGTCATTCAGCACAGGAACAAGCCTTGCAGCCGCCCTTATGCGCTCTGTTGAGGCTTGGCTCCTGTCGAGCGAGCTTACGGCGTCGGACGCCTTCATTATCAGCATAGCCTCGTCATGGGCATCGGTTGCGTCGATGTTTCGGGCATGCAGTACGCAGACTGTTGCCAGGCATATCAGCACGGTGACAGACAGCTTATGAAGATTTATACGGAATGGCATCATGGCATGAAAATCTTTAGTTAGTAAAAAAGCCGGACCGAAAGACACGGCAAGACAGATAATATCCGCAAATTTATGATTATACGAACGTTTCTTGTGTCGGCAACGCATCGCCAACGTCTTTACAAAGATACGCTTATTTTTTGACAACACGCAAAAAATGATGCCCCAATATGCCTTGTTTGTGTCCTTAAGGTAGCTGCGGCTGGCAGTTTTAACCGATATGTAACATAAAATTAATTATTTAAGGTGAAATTAATGCTGAAGTAAGAAATTATTTTCGTAACTTCGCACAGAAAGGCTATGCCACGCCTGTACGGCGGCAGAACAGCACAGAGCCCTCAGGCAGGGCTGATGCACGGGTCGCGCACAGAACCGAGGCGGACGGCAGGCCGGGAATTAAAAAAACACAAGATTATGGCAAAAGGAAAAAAATCGACAAAGAGGCTGACCAAGAACAAAATATCGGAGATGCTGCAAAACCTCTTTCTGCAGAACTCAGACAAGACACTAAGTTTCAAGAACATATTCAAGACTCTCAACCTGAAGACTCATCCGGCAAAGATGCTGGCAGTGGACGTGATGGAGGAGATGGCATGGGACGACTTTCTGAGCAAGGTGAGCGACAACTCATACAAGCTGAACACCAAGGGACAGGTGCAGGAAGGCCGCTTCATACGCAAGGCAAACGGCAAGAACAGTTTTGTGCCCGACGACGGCGGCAAGCCCGTGTTCGTGGCAGAGCGCAACTCGCTCTTCGCCCTTACCGGCGACCGCGTCAAGGTTACGTTCATGGCGCGCAGGGAGAACCACATCAAGGAGGCTAAGGTTATAGAGATACTTGAGCGTGCGCGCGACACGTTCGTGGGCAAGCTGAGGGTTGAGAAAGACTTTGCATTCCTCGTTTCGAACAGCGACATATTTGTTCACGACGTCATCATACCGAAGAACAAGCTGAAGGGCGGAAAGAGCAACGACAAGGCGCTGGTGAAGGTTACAAAGTGGCCCGACACAGACAACAAGAACATCATAGGCGAGGTGGTTGACATTCTGGGCGAGACCGGCGACAACGATGTTGAGATGAACGCCATACTGGCACAGTATGGTCTGCCGTACAGATATCCCAAGAAGGTTGAGGAGGCTGCCGAGAAGATAAGTGCCGAGATAACCGAGGAAGACTATAAGGAGCGCGAGGACTTCCGCGACGTAACCACGTTCACCATTGACCCGAAGGACGCCAAGGACTTCGACGACGCCTTGTCAATAAAGCCGCTGGGCAAAGACCTCTGGGAGGTTGGCGTGCACATTGCCGACGTGTCTCACTATGTTACCGAAGGCTCCATAATAGACAAGGAGGCACAGAAGCGTGCCACGAGCGTGTATCTCGTTGACCGCACTATACCTATGCTGCCCGAGCGCCTTTGCAACTTTATATGCTCTCTGCGCCCCGACGAGGAGAAACTGGCTTACAGTGCTGTGTTCAACCTCGACGCTGATGCCAACGTGAAGAGCTGGCGACTGGTTCACACCGTGATAAAGAGTAACCGCCGCTTTGCCTATGAGGAGGTGCAGCAGATCTTGGAAGACAACGGAGTGGTGGAAGGCACGGGTGAGCCCGCACCGCCTGCAGGCAAGGACGGATACAAGGGTGAGTTTGCCACAGAACTGATAACGCTCGACATGCTGGCAAAGAAGCTGCGTAAGGCGAGATTCAAGAACGGCGCGGTGAAGTTCGACCGCGAGGAACTTCACTTCGACGTTGACGAGAAGGGCAAGCCCACACGCTGCTACTTCAAGAAATCGAAAGACGCCAACAAGCTCATCGAGGAGTTTATGCTGCTAGCCAACCGCAGCGTGGCTGAGGGTGTGGGCAAGGTGAAGAAGGGGCAGAAGGCAAAGACGCTGCCTTACCGTATACACGACGTGCCCGACCCGACGAAGCTGGAGCGTCTGCGCGAGTTTATCGTGAAGTTCGGCTACAAGCTGAAGACAGAAGGCACCAAGGGTGAGATATCGCGCAGCCTGAACAAGCTGATGGACGACTGCAACGGTCGCCGCGAGCAGAACGTGATAGAGAGCGTTGCGCTGAGGGCAATGATGAAGGCTAAATACAGCGTGCACAACATCGGCCACTACGGACTGGCTTTCGAATATTACACCCACTTTACGAGTCCTATCCGCCGCTATCCCGACACGATGGTTCACCGCCTGCTTACACGCTATCAGAACGGCGGACGCAGCGCAAACAAAGAGTATTATGAGGAGTTGTGCGAACACTCGAGCGACATGGAGCAGATAGCACAGAACGCCGAGCGCGACTCTATAAAATATAAGATGGTGGAGTTTATGGCCGACAAGATAGGCAACGAATATCCTGCCCACATCAGCGGCATAACGTCTTACGGCATTTACTGCGAGATAGACGAGAACCACTGCGAAGGCATGGTGCCCATGCACGACTTGGATGACGACTACTATGACTTCGATGAGCGCAACTATTGTCTCGTTGGCCGCCGTCATCACAACAAATATCAGCTGGGCGACCCGATAAAAATCAAGGTGGCACGCGCCAACGTTGAGAAGCGCCAGCTCGATTTCACACTGGCTGAGGAACAATAAAAATACAGCCGTGGCAACTGCAAATGCCGGCATGAAGCATCAAGGCTCATGCCGGCATTTGTTATATCATAACAGCCTGAAAATGTATGATAGCCCCCTGTTATGGGCTTGTCAAGGTTACAGATTGTAACTTGTTGATGATAAAACGGCATATACAGCGTTTTTTGTCTGACTTATGCAGCCGGTTTTTATGGCTTCGTGTGTAAAGGCGTTTCAGATTAAAAGCAAAGTTTTATCTTATTTGTTGTAATGTCGCTTTTTGTTGGTGCGCAGATGTTTATATGCAGAAAAACAGATACTTATGGCAAATTATGCCGGTAGATAGCCTCAGGATTGATGTGCAGATGAATCTGTCGTCGATGGCATGCTGCAGAGCTACACCTTATTATATTATAATAGGCAGCGCTGACAGCCTGCTTTCAGTTTGAAATTTTTGTGGTTTGAGGCATCGTTTATCATCTTTTCGCCCTTGCCGTGGCAGAAAAGCTGCTGTACGTGATGTCTGAAGGCTGTCGTGCAGATATGCCTTAGCCCGTAAATATGCGTGTTTCAGGGCCTTTCAGCGTTTTCTTGATATAGCGGAAAGATGTTTTTTTAGCAAAAAATAGCTCTGACATATTATTTTTTTCATCACTTTTATTGTGTTATTATTGTTATTGAAACACTTAATTTTTGTCGCAGAAGTGAACAATTTTCGACAAAATGCTGTCAGATGCTAAATATTTATGCAAAAAGATTTTGCGGTTTCGATAATCTTTACGACCTTTGCATTTAATCTTAAATACATAGCATTGTTCTCGCGTTTGGGTCAGCCCGGCGCGGCAACAGACGGTAGAAAAACATACTAATAAGTTATAAAGTTTAAAAAGACTTTTTATGGCAGAAGAATTGGAAGTAAAACAGTTGGATGATGTCGTAGTGCGTTTTTCGGGTGACTCCGGCGACGGCATGCAGCTGGCGGGAAACATCTTCTCGACAGTTTCGGCTACGATAGGTAATGGAATCTCGACGTTTCCGGATTATCCGGCAGACATCCGCGCCCCGCAAGGATCGCTTACGGGTGTTTCGGGCTTTCAGGTTCACATCGCCAGTGGACGTGCTTACACTCCCGGCGACAAGTGTGACGTGCTGGTGGCCATGAACGCTGCTGCACTGAAGACTCAGTACAAGTTTGCCAAGCCGCAGGCTACGATAATCATCGACACCGACAGCTTCGGTCCGGCCGACCTGAAGAAGGCCGAGTTTAAAACTGACGACTACCTGGGCGAGATGGGCATCGACCCCGACCGCGTGGTGGCTTGTCCGATAACTCAGATGGTGAAAGACTGCCTGGCAGACAGCGGACTCGACAACAAGACCGTGCTGAAGTGCCGCAATATGTTTGCTCTCGGCGTCGTATGCTGGCTGTTTAACCGCAATCTCGACTTCGTTACATCGTTCCTGCGCGAGAAGTTTGCCAAGAAGCCTGCTGTTGCAGAGTGCAACATCAAGGTGGTGCATGCCGGATATGACTACGGCCACAACACTCACGCAAGCGTGCCCGCCACTTACCGCATCGACTCTAAGAACAAGGTTAAGGGACGCTACATGGACATAACGGGTAACAAGGCTACTGCCTATGGACTTATTGCCGCTGCCGAGAAGGCCGGCCTTAAGCTCTATCTTGGCTCATATCCCATCACTCCTGCCACAGACATCCTGCACGAACTGGCTAAGCATAAGTCGTGCGGTGTCATGACGGTGCAGTGCGAAGACGAAATATCTGGATGCGCCAGTGCCATTGGTGCATCGTTCGCCGGTGCCCTGGCCGCAACATCTACATCAGGCCCCGGCATCTGTCTTAAGTCAGAAGCCATGAACCTGGCTGTAATCGACGAGCTGCCGCTCGTTGTCATCGACGTTCAGCGTGGCGGTCCGTCAACAGGTCTGCCTACAAAGAGCGAGCAGACCGACCTGCTGCAGGCTCTCTTCGGACGTAACGGCGAGTCGCCCATGCCGGTGATTGCCGCAACAAGTCCTACAAACTGTTTCGACTCTGTATATGCTGCAGCCAAGATTGCTCTCGAGCATCTTACTCCTGTTGTGCTGCTCACCGACGCTTTTGTGGCTAACGGTTCGTCAGCATGGAAACTGCCCGATATCAACGAGCTGCCCGAAATTCATCCTCACTATGCAACACCTGAGCAGAAGGGCGTTTACACTCCGTATAAGAGAGATCCGGAGACAGGTGCACGCTACTGGGCTATACCGGGACAGGAAGGCTACGAACATATCCTGGGCGGACTGGAGAAAGACGGCGACACTGGTGCCATCTCTACCGATCCGGAGAACCACGACAAGATGTGCCGCCTGCGTGCAGCAAAAGTGTTCAAGATTCCTGTTCCAGACCTCGAAGTGCAGGGCGACGCCGACGATGCCGACTTGCTGATCGTTGGTTTCGGCGGAACATTCGGCCATCTGTATTCTGCTATGGAAGAGATGAGAAGTGCCGGTCATAAGGTGGCTCTCGCTCACTTCAACTATATCAACCCACTGCCTAAGAACACAGCTGAAGTGCTTGGCAAGTATAAGAAGGTAGTTGTGGCAGAGCAGAACCTTGGTCAGTTCGCAGGCTATCTGCGCATGAGAATCGACAACTTCATGCCTTATCAGTTCAACCAGGTTAAGGGTCAGCCCTTCGTGGTAGGCGAGCTTGTAAAGGCGTTCACCAAAATAATTAATAATTAAGAAGTAAAATACAAGAGTAAAGAAGTAATGGAGTAAAGGAGTTAAGACAAATGTCTTGAAGGCCGTATTGGCCGTGGATATCCTTTACTATGGATAAGAAGAGATTGCAGACATAACAATCAGACAGATTTCATGGCATGCTTGCATGATAAATCGCTGCGCTTGCTGTTGTCTTAGCTCCTTAGCTTCATACCCTTTACTCCATAAAAATAATTGCAATGGAATATACTGCGCAAGATTATAAAAAGGGACAGCCGCGGTGGTGTCCCGGTTGCGGCGACCATTTCTTCCTCGCATCGCTGCACAAGGCTATGGCAGAACTCGGCGTTCCGCCTTATCAGACAGCCGTCATTTCAGGTATCGGATGTTCAAGCCGTCTGCCTTATTATGTAAACACTTATGCCATGCAGACCGTTCACGGACGTGCTGCGTCTATCGCTACGGGCGCTAAGGTTGCCAATCCCGACCTGGCAGTATGGCAGATTAGCGGTGACGGCGACGGACTCGCCATCGGCGGTAACCACTTCATCCACGCCATGCGCCGCAACATCGACATAAACATGATTCTGCTCAACAACCGCATCTACGGACTTACCAAAGGCCAGTATTCGCCTACTTCTCCGCGCGGATTTGTCAGCAAGTCGTCACCTTATGGCACTGTTGAGGACCCGTTCCTGCCGGCAGAACTGTGCTTCGGAGCACGCGGTCACTTCTTCGCACGTGCCGTTGCCACCGACGCTCAGGGCACAGTAGACATCCTCAAGGCTGCATATAAGCATAAGGGCGCTTCTGTGTGCGAGATTCTGCAGAACTGCGTAATCTTCAACAACGGATGTTATGATCCGATCTACAAGAAGGAAGTGCGCGCCAAGAACGCTATCTACGTTCGCCACGGCGAGCCGCTGATCTTCGGTGAGAACAATGAGTACGGACTCATGCAGGAAGGTTTCGGCCTCAAGGTTGTTAAGCTGGGCGAGAACGGCATCACAGAGAAAGACATTCTCGTGCACGACGCTCATTGCCTTGACAACACTCTGCAGCTGAAACTTGCCATGATGGACAACGAGCACGGATTCCCCGTTGCGCTCGGCGTCATCCGCGACGTTGAGGCTCCTACCTACGAAATGGCAGTTAAGGAGCAAATCGAAGAAGTAAGCGCCAAGAAGAAATATCACAACTTCATGGAGCTGCTCGAAACCAACGATATTTGGGAAGTTAAATAAATATAGGGCAAAATAAAAGTCTGTATAAAAAGAAACGCCCCGCAAACGGCTGTTTGCGGGGCGTTTCTTTTTATATGTTTTTCCTTAATCCTAATCTTGATGAAAGCAGTCAGGGCTAAGAAAAATAGTCTGTCATGATTACAGCTTGCTGCCGTAGCACAGGTCGCCGGCATCGCCGAATCCCGGCACGATGTATTTGTGCTCGTTCATGCCCGGGTCAACGGCTGCGCACCATATTGTGGTCTTGTCGTCGGGCAGAGTCTTCTTTATGTGGTCTATGCCGTCGGGTGTGGCTATCACGCAGGCTATGTGTATGCGCTTGGGCGTGCCTTTGGTAAGGAAGGCCTTGTAGCCCAGCTCCATCGATCCGCCCGTTGCCAGCATGGGGTCGGCTATGATGAGCGTCTTGCCGTCGATGCTCGGCGTGGCAAGATATTCAACATGTATGCCCACCTCGGTGTGCTCGTTGTCGGTATATTCGCGGTATGCGCTCACAAAGGCGTTTCCGGCATGGTCGAACACGTTGAGGAATCCGTTGTGGAAAGGCAGTCCGGCGCGGAATATCGTGGCAAGGATAATCTTGTCGGCAGGCACGCTGACGCGCGATACGCCCAGGGGCGTGGTTACGTCTTTCGTCTCATATTCGAGCGTCTTGCTTATCTCGTAGGCCATCATCTCGCCCACGCGCGTTATGTTGTTGCGGAACAGCAGGCGGTTCTGCTGATAGTTTACGTCTCTTATCTCTGCCAGATATTGGTTTAAAATCGAGTTGGTTTCGCTAAAATTAATTACTTGCATGCTTTTGTTCTTTTTCTGCAGTCTTTCGTGACTGTATGTTATGTATTTGTGCAAAAGTAAAAATATTTCTCGATTTTTGCAAAGTGCAAATTGCAAAAATACTTCGGGCAGTTTAAATTTTTAATACTTTAACCTAAAAAGACTTTTTATAGGTGTTTTTTATACCCTTCATTGTTGGCTGATAATCGATTTTTTGCTAACTTTGCAGCCGATTTAAGGTAACTATCAGGAACAAATAATTCACTTTTTAATATATTATTAAAATGGCAAAGTTTGATAAGTCAGTTTTAGAAAAGTATGGAATCACAGGTACAACTGAGGTTCTTTACAACCCGTCTTATGAGGTATTGTTTGAGGAAGAGACAAAAGACGGCCTTACGGGTTTTGACAAAGGTCAGGTGACAGAACTCGGTGCAGTAAACGTAATGACAGGTATTTACACCGGACGTTCTCCTAAAGATAAGTTCATCGTAATGGATGAAACTTCAAAGGACACTGTATGGTGGACTTCAGACGAATATAAGAACGACAACAAACCTGCTTCTCAGGAAGCTTGGGCTGCTGTTAAGGAAATAGCAAAGAATGAGCTTTCAAACAAGAAACTCTATGTTATCGACGGTTTCTGCGGTGCCAACAAGGACACACGTATGGCTGTTCGTTTCATCATGGAGGTAGCTTGGCAGGCTCACTTCGTAAAGAACATGTTCATCCGTCCTTCTGAGGAAGAGCTTGAGGACTTTGAGCCTGACTTCGTTGTTTACAACGCTTCTAAGGCTAAGGTTGAAAACTACAAGGAGCTCGGTCTGAACTCAGAGACAGCTGTTGTGTTCAACGTAACTTCAAGAGAGCAGGTTATCATCAACACATGGTACGGTGGTGAGATGAAGAAGGGTATGTTCTCTATGATGAACTACTTCCTGCCGCTGAAGGGCATCGCTTCAATGCACTGCTCTGCTAACTGCGACAAGAACGGCGAGAACACAGCTATCTTCTTCGGTCTGTCTGGTACAGGTAAGACAACTCTGTCTACTGACCCGAAACGTCTGCTTATCGGTGACGACGAGCACGGATGGGACGACAACGGCGTGTTCAACTTCGAAGGTGGATGCTACGCTAAGGTTATCAACCTCGACAAGGAGAGCGAGCCGGATATCTACAACGCTATCCGCCGCGACGCTCTGCTCGAGAACGTAACTGTTGACGCTGAGGGCAAGATCGACTTCACAGACAAGAGCACAACTGAGAACACTCGTGTTTCTTATCCTATCTACCACATCGACAACATCGTTAAGCCTGTTTCTCACGCACCGGCTGCTAAGCAGGTAATCTTCCTGTCAGCTGACGCATTCGGCGTACTGCCTCCTGTATCTATCCTGACTCCGGAGCAGACTAAGTACTACTTCCTCTCAGGCTTCACAGCTAAGTTGGCTGGTACAGAGCGTGGTATCACAGAGCCTACTCCTACATTCTCTGCTTGCTTCGGTCAGGCATTCCTCGAACTGCATCCTACAAAGTATGCTGAGGAGCTGGTTAAGAAGATGGAGAAGAGCGGTGCTAAGGCTTACCTGGTTAACACAGGTTGGAACGGAACTGGCAAGCGTATCTCAATCCGCGACACACGTGGTATCATCGACGCTATCCTCGACGGTTCTATCAACAACGCTCCTACAAAGAAGATACCTATGTTCGACTTCGAGGTTCCGACAGAACTTCCTGGAGTTGATCCTAAGATCCTCGATCCGCGCGACACATACGCTGACGCTGCTGAGTGGGAAGCTAAGGCTAAAGACCTCGCAGGCCGCTTCATCAAGAACTTCGTTAAGTACGAAGGAAATGAGGCTGGTAAGGCTCTCGTAGCTGCAGGTCCGAAACTCTAATTCTGAATAAAATAGATTTAGATATCCTTTTAAGTAGGCGTGCCTTATGGGCATGCCTACTTTCTTTTTGTGCCCTGCCGTATGGTCCATGGTGCCCTGCCGTGCAGCGTGCGGTGAGTCTGCCAGACAGCCCCTGATGCCTGTAGGCGGGGTGGGGCAGCTGGATAATCCCAAGTCTGCCGTTATTGTTCAGTCTGTATTTTTGCTTAATATTGAGCTGATCGTAGTTTTCGCCTTTCGCGGTTATGGCAGGCTATGTCATGGAAAGACAGACGAAAATGCCTCAATAGAAACAAAAAGACGGCTTGAAGGCATGAATGAACAAAATGGATAAAGCCATATACGATATGATGACGATTTGGGATAATATGAAACAGAAAAGTTTTTCGTATTTACTCGTCACTCATCACGGCGGCATGTTATGCGCTGTATGTCAGACGTTTGCGGTGTGATGAGTTGATGCCCTGACTCATCACATCTGCCGTATGGCATCCCGGCGTGATGAGTTGCAGACATGGTTTGCTGCGGTTTATGTTGTTGACAGTCAGTAGGTTATGTCATGTTGTCGTGGGTGATGAGCCTTTCTTGAAAACATATTGCATTTTATGGCTTTGCAAAAGCATACCTTTTGCGTTCCAAAAGGTGCCCTTTCAGCCTGCAAAAGGCCATGTTTCGGCGTGCCGTTTGCCGTCTTTTGCAAAGCGCCTTATATTCACTCTCTTAATATATCTTAAAATGTTTGTCCGGTCAGATTGTCCCTACATTAGAATGTAAATATTTATGTAAATTTGTCCGAGACGAAATCTTATAACAGAAACAAACTAAAGTATTCTTTAAACTATGAAACGATACGCTATTATTCTGGTTCTTCTTACACTTCTTGCCGTTGCGGTGAGGGCTCAGGCACCCAAACGCTATTCTGTTGAGTCTGCCATACGCTTCATCGATATGGCCCGTGCTGCAGAGCAGGGCAAGATGCCCGCCGAGGCCGACTGGCAGTCGCTGTTTTCAACACAGGGCTATCATGCCTTTTTCAGTATACGCACCGACTGGAAAGAGTGGCAGGACAACATACGCAAGGCATTCATTCTGGTGTTCGACCCTGCCCATAGGGCTGAGGTCGACAGCATAGCCATGAGTCCGATGGCTGCCGACGCTCCGTTTGAAAACTATTTTACGGTGAATTTCTATCAGATACGCCAGCGGCTCGACTCTATAGAGCACTTCCTGCATAATTCGGATTTCGACAGGCTGATGGATCAGGCTTATAGCCGTGCCAGGCAGTTTTTGCCCGCAGGTGCCAGGTCGCTTAAGCTTCCTGACATACCGCTTTACTATCTTGCCTTTGACCCAGAGTCGCGAGCCATGGGCGGCGCCGTGTTCTTCGACATCAACCAGGTGTCTGAAGATGGCGTCCAGGGATTTGTCAACACTGCTGCCCACGAGCTGCATCACCACTACATGGACATGATATGGGACAAGCGTTATCCGAAAGACTCTGACGACCCGGCACTGACAGCGCTTGTGTATAATCAGATGGAGGGTACGGCCGACCTTATCAGCAAGCCCGATATGCCTGTGACTAAACTCGGACTTTATGGCCCGGAGATAGTCAAGATGTATAACGACGACTATGCCGCCAGTCCAGCAGTGCTTAGCCGGCTCGACAGCCTTACGTGCGGCTACGTTTCGGGCAAAGTTTCGGCAAAGGACTTTGAGGCTGCCGCCGAGTGTGCCCATTTCGGCGGGCATACAACGGGCGACTATATGGTGTTCCTTATCCGCGACCAGCTTGGGCTGCAGGCAGCAGTCGACTGTTTCTGCGACATACCTGCTTTTGTGCGCCGCTATAACGAGGCAGCCGCCAAGGCTGGCACCTATGTCTTTTCTGATACGTTCGTGCAGTATATTGATAAGATTTGCAAGGAGATGCAGGGCGCGTAGTCCTGCAGGCATGACTGATGTGCCTCGGCATCTGTAGGTGGGGCTGCGCTCATGTGCTGCGTGATGTCTGTGTGTCGTGTCAGGTTGTGGCTGTCTGGCTGTGTGACATTCCTTGCTGATGATGCGGGGCTGTAATCAGTTTGCGTTTTCGGCGGTTTGTATCTTCAGTCGTGCTCCCCATCGGCTTGATATTGCTCGCAGTCTGTTTCTGTTCATGCCATATCCCCTCTGCCGTATATAAATTATGCGGTTGCGCTTTTATTTTTTATCCTGCCGGCATGAAAGAAAAATAAATTCAGTATATTTGTAAAAAAAATATCCCGTGCGTGTCATGGTGCGTCTTCCGCCCTTGTACGCCCCGCGGAGATGAGTTTCTTAAATGTTTAACCTAACCATCTTATCTTAAAATTATGAAACCTGCAATGCTGCTAAAAGCTATTATCAGTGTGTTGTTATTCTCGTCTGTAACTGCGGCTCAGGCTCAGACTGCTCGTCCGTTCAAGGGTGCCTGGTATGCCGACGGACTGTATGTCGACATCGACTTCTACGGAAAGAGCATATCTGACCCTAACTCGATGGACGGCGACCCGTGTGCCGGCATAATAAGAATCAAGCCCGATGACACGTCGATGGCGTATACGATTGAAAACCTTAAGATGAGCGGCAACAGGGCCACGGCCACAGCCTACTTTGCCGAGAAAGACTCCAAGCTCAGCTTCGAGTATATGGCAGACGGCAGTTTGAAGATGACCAGCAGCGACGGCTTCTCGTATGTGGACGACGAACTGAAGAAGCTGCCGCAGAATTCGTATGTCCTGCACAGGGCGTCGCCGTTCAACGGTGAATGGAAGCTGGCAAAGGGCGACGGCACGCTGCGCATAAACCTCTACTACAAGAGCATGTATGAGGAAAACGCCGAAGGCGGAAGCGAGATGTGCTACGGAACTATTTATGTTGCATACGGCAACGGAATGAAGGTGGACAACAGCCTGATAAGGGCCCGCAAGATAGAGGGCAACAAGGCTGTGGTTGAGTATGTAGGCGGACGCGACGGCAACACTTACCGTGCCGTGCTCGTTTATAACCCGTCAACACGCCAGATTACGGTCAAGTCGCCCGTGTCTGTCGGTGCCTCTGGCGGAGTTAAGGAGAGCTTTGTCGTAGACGGCATGGTGTTCACTCGCCGCTGACGCCGCTGCGTGATAGTCGTTTTGTCCCTTTCAGGGCAGTATGTGCGCCCGGCCTGCATGCGTGTGCATGTGTGGCCGGGCGCGGCTTTTGCCATGTCCTGCCGCTGGCTTTTAGCTCCCGTGCAGGCTGCCGTCGCCCGGTTTCCGTCCGTGCATGCTGCGGCGTGCGGGGGCATGTTCCGTGGCCGTTCGGGCCGTTTTAGGCAGTCGGCTGTCGTGCGGCAGCCTGTTTGTGTTGACGAAAAACAAGTGTTTTGATTTAAGTCAAAAAAACAGCTTTTTGATGCAAAAAACAAAGTAAAACGCTTGTGTGTTCGCACACAATGCGCTATCTTTGCTTCGTGTTCGTGAGAATACGTTTTCATAGGTTAGTAGTTTGATAGATTTAAGGTAAAGATTATGTTATTAGATTTTTAATTAAGTGATGTTGGTCTTAAATTTTGTTGATGACCAAAATGTACATCATTAATTTGATTAACACCAACATCAGTTAAGGTTTTGTGAGGTCGGCGTGAGTGATTCATACCGGCCTCTTTTTTATAAAAACTTTAAAAAAACTTATATATCTGTCTCTTATACACATCTGACGCTGCCGACGATCGCATAAGTGTA
>ENA-OYXD01000035-OYXD01000035.1-human-gut-metagenome-genome-assembly--contig:-NODE-35-length-82734-cov-8.818926_pt1 | contig 82734 bp, 71 predicted proteins | sample MGYA00244818_ERZ653412 | MGnify/ENA primary metagenome ERZ653412 (study PRJEB26926, sample SAMN06165146) | human gut metagenome | biome: ENVO:00009003; feature: ENVO:2100002; material: ENVO:00002003...
GAGTTCTGCAAAACGCGTCTCAACAACGCCCAGTTTGTAACCGTCCATGTGTGCCCCCTTTCTTCGCGGGTCTACTTATGATAGACTTCTGATACTTGAAGTCTATCATAAGTAGACTGTACCTGTCAAGCACATTTTGCACCATTGGAATCAATGATGACCACCCGACCTCAGAAAATGGCAAGTTAGTCGCTTTGACAAGCGGCCGTCCGGCGTTTCGAGAATATGCAAAACGCTCCGAGGGTAGTGATACCACCTCCGCCTCGCACGTTCAGAAAGTACTGCACACAGAGCAAAAACAGCATCACCAAATTGCAAACAGATTTCAAGATCCAAGACGTTTACGAAAGATCACCACTTGCTCATGATCTTGCCGTACATCTGGAGCTTTTCCTGATCGTAGCGCTGCACCATCAGCATGACGTGCTCGCCCACCATGAAGTCCGCATCCTCGTGCTGATAGGAGTAGTTACACATACAGGTCACGCCATCAGGGAGGTTGCAGAACACGCCGCCGCCATATTTTCCGGAGATCATCGCAAAGCGGCGGGAGCCTACAGGGTGACGCTCCTCCGCACCAAAGAAGGGGTTGACTTCCGTTTCTTTCGCGGAAACAATCAGTTCACCAGTACGGGGGTGATACTCCTTTACAATGCAGTCGATCTCCGAGCCCGGGTGAAACTCCGTGCGAAGATCCGGGATGGCCGCGTAGCGGATCTCTCTCTGCGTCATATCAAGGTCGTAGCCATAGCAGTCCACAAGGCAACGGCGGGGGCCGACCGCCAGCATCCTGCAGGTAATGCGGGAACCGACAGCATGAAGATCCTCACGGGCAGCAAAAAAGCGGCGCTGGCTGCGACTGGCCTGACGGCGGGACGCCTGTGCACGGTTAGCGGTACGCTCCACCTTGGTGACGATTACATCGATGCTGGCCCCCACCATATTTCGAAGCACGAAGTCGGGTCGCTCCTCTCCCAGTTCCCACATTTCGGACTCGCGGATCAGAATGGGGATGCGATACGGCACCACAACGGCACAGAGTTCCCGCTTATTTTCAAGCATTCTTGCCTCGCTGCGCGGAAGGTATCTTGCGTAGAGATCCACACCGATGATCGTTCCGGTAATGGCGCTGCGGCCGCGGAAAGAGGCATAGATGGAGTTCCATTCTTTCCGTTCCTCTTCGCTCAGCCCCCGATCCAGTTCATTGAAGTCCAGCTCGTAGAAGAGCGTGCGCTCGCTCTTTTCATCCGACGCATCAAGCGTTTCGGCGTTATCTGCTGCCAGGTATTCATCCTCCGCAGGTTCTGCAGCGGCTTCTTCCGTGACCGGCTCTTCAAAGCCCCAATCCGCTCCATCGGCCTCAGAACCATGCGGCGCAGATGCGGGCAGATTTGAATGCAAATCCTCTGCTGCCTCAAGAAATTCCGACGTCTCTTCGTGCAATTCCGCTTCTTCCGCTCTCTTCTCAACAGTATCATTTTCTTCTTGGGATGCAGTTTTTTCTTCTGCAGATAGTCCAAACGGCTTCGCCTCGGCTGCCTCCATTGCCGGAAGCGTCTCCGACTGCTCTGCCGTTTCCTCCGCAGAAAGATCCCCCTCCGGCAACTCTGCGGGAACGTCGCCGGTATCTGCGCCTGCCTCGTCATGCAGCACGCTACCCGCAGGGACGCTCCCCAGAGCGGTTCCTTCAACAGCAGTATTTACGATCTCTTCTTCAGGGGTAACTTTTTTCCTTGCCATATAATGTTCCTCCTAAGTGTTATATTTTTTCCGGCTCATTGGAGCCAAAAAAGCGATGAGTACCGTCCTTCTGTCGGGCGGCGAAAAAGTGATGCCGGGGCAGATCGATTTCTCCAAAGGAACCGCTCTCGGAAATCCAGATGATCCGCTCGCCCTTCATACGGGGGACGGTTGCAATGTGAGTAGCGGCGTCCAGCCATGCCACGCTGAAAAGGTATCCGGCCCCCTTTCCGTTTCCGGTAAAGCGCAGGAGAAATGGTTCATGCAGTCCGTCTTTCGAGTAAAATCCGGGCTGCACCCTTGTAAGCTCCAGCATAACGTCCAGTGCTTCCAATAGCCGAGGGTCTATCCTGCGGTCTCCGTAAGAAACCACATCACCCCGCAGCCAGACATAATTGGTGCCTGTGCGCATCTGGCGAAGCATGATCTCCATGCGCCTTTCGTCAATTTTGATTCCCTGTGTACGGTAATGGGCCTGCACCAGAGCATGGAGCTGGCGGACACGCAGGTACTTAAACTCCTTGAGTATTTCGAGGATATACTTTTGCTGGTTGGATAGCAGCATTGTTTTCCCTCCCTTCAAACGGCCGCGCAGATGGTATTGAGATATGGGTCGATCATAAGATCGCTCTCACTTTCGGCAATGCAGTTGAACAGCACCGCCATGGTGTAGGCCGTGCTGTTTTTTACATTCCGCTCCTGATTGGCGCGGAGCTTACTCTCTGCCTCCCGCAGGATCATGCCGTCCAGCCGTCTGAGCTTTGCCCGCACGCGGCTTTGTGGAAGCGTGGCATTGCCAATACGGAAGCTGTCGGCATAAAAAAGCCGCTCAATGGCGTTTTCAAACACCAGAGCGGTTTCCGGTGCGAAGCATTCAAGCTCGCAGCTGTCCAAAATATCCAAAAGTTCTTCTTCTGCGTCCCCGTCGGTCCGTCCGTCCTGCGCTGGGGCTCTGACAGACTGACGGACTTCCATATGACTTTGATCAATCTTTCTTTTTTCTTTCTTACTTGGCGGCAATTTCTGCGGTTCTGGGAACGCGGATTTTGCAGTTCTTGAAGCGCGATCTTCACGATTCTTGGACAGCAGATTCTGCGGTTCTTGGCATGCTGCTGAGGGTTCCCCGTCAGCAAGACCCTCCAGATCCGAGGTTCTTGAACCGCGTACTTCCGATTCATCCTCCGTGATAAACGGCGCACAGGAATAGTCCGGATCTTCGATCGGTGTGACACGGGCAAGATAGATCTGATTGGCATCACCTCGCCCGCAGCGTTTTTCCCATACCAGCTTGAGCTCCACCAGTCTCTTAAAAGCCGCCGTGACCCGCTGCTCACAGATGCGCAGCTCTTTGGCAAGCGCTTTGCGAGGAAAGATCACAAAGACCTCCCCGCGCTCATTGACCCAGCCATTTCTGCGGGAGAGCTGAAAACGGTTCAAAAGAAAGGTATAGGTCACCTTCGCCTCCAGGCTCATCTCGCAGTAACGGGGATCAGAAAATAGCCAGCGGGGCATCTGCATGTGGTAAATGCTCTGCACATCTGTCTGGCACATCAGTTGGAAAGTTGGACGCTCCTTCATTTTCGCTGCCCTCATAACGGGCACCTCCTCTTTCTTTTTCGATATAGGCAATGGGTCGTTTCTATTGACGCCATAAAGCGAGAGTACGGTCAGACAGCACGCTGACAATGGAATATCTTCTTTAAAAGAGGCCGATTGCTCGACCTCTTTTTCATATTCCGCGCCCGGGTGGAATGCGCGTGGGATCGTCCATCTCTTCCAGTTCCGGGTCATCGCCTTCCAGAATGGCTTCGCAGGTCATCTCCACAAGGCCGATCTCCTCTGGCGTCATGCTGTCATTTCCGCAGGAGCTTCCGCTGGCTGCGGCTTCTTCGGTGGGAGAAGTCTGGGGCTGCATATCCGGCCGTTTCCCCAATGCAGGCGACGGCTGTGGTGCGGGCGGAGCGGACGATGTGTTCCTTGCAGCGGTCGATGTGCGATTTCCTGCCGTGCGACGCTTTGCACCCTCTTCTTCTCTCTTTTTCCATTCCGGCACATAGTCAAAGACGCTGCATTTTTTCAGCTTTTTGTATTCCGGCAGTTCCTCCAGCATGATCTTATAGAGCTGGGCGGGCTTATAGTGGTTGAACATCACAATGCAGAGAAACTTATTGAGCCGCAGGAATTCGTCCGGCTGAATGAGATCTCGCTGGATGTTGCTGCGTGTTTGCGAATAGGGACGGGTGGTATTATAAATCGGGGAGAACAGCGGAGCGAGCGGGTACTGGTTGTTGGTAACAGAAATCGTCACCTTGCCGCACTTTTTAGCGAAGTATTCGGCGCTGGTCATATCGTTGCAGCCCATGTAGAGCGTCATATCAAAGGAGCCGAGCTGATTTTCCCACTCCTTCCCCGGATACTTTTCCTGCCATTGGGAGAGTGACTGCACCGCCACCTGCACGGACATATTGAAGCCGCGGATGGAGTTGAAGACATCGGAGATACCCTCCATATAGCCGATGTTGAGGTATTCCTCCAAGCAGAAGCTTGTCAGCACGGGAAGGCGTCCGCCGTGGAGGCGCGCGTAGTTGGAGAGCTGCGGGAAGGTCAGAGAGAAAAAGAGAGAGCTTAAAAAACGGTAAGCGCTGTCCTGTGCGGAGATGATGACGAAGTAGGCGCAGGGCCTTTGCCCCGGGAGCAGCAGATCCACATCATGGTTGCGGGTGATCTTATCCACCAGCGGGTTTTGGAACACCGCGAGACGGTTGCCGAGACCGATGATGATGTTGCCCCAAAGGTTTTCTCTCGCCTTCAAAAACAACCCGTGGGGACCCTTGGCCGGATGCTCCGGCGGAAGCTCCGCCAGCGTGCGGTTGATCTCGTTGACGCTCTTATAGGCGAGGATCTTATAAACATCACCAAGGCTGCGCTGCTCCAAGGGAAGCAGGTTTCCGCGCTCATCCTTCTTATTGCAGACATAGTGGATGAGCGCCATGAGAAGATTTAATTCCGCGCGGCTCCAGAAGTCATCGGCTTCCTTGGGACCGGAGGTATTTTGAATGATGGTGTTTGCCACAGTGGTCACAAGGTCGGGGTTGGTATCCAGCCCCGCAAGACAGTTCCAGCCGTCCGAGTGCGCCATATCGAGGAAATTGACCGCCTTGACATAAAAGCCCTTTTTCCGAAAGTACGGTGCCATCATTTCAAAAAGCTCGGCCTTCGGATCAGTCGCGATCACGGACTCCGGAGCGCCGCTGCTGCTTCGCTGTGCGCAGCCCATGAGAAAGGGAATGATAAAGCCCCTGGACTTATAAGAGCCCGGAGCGCCAATACAGAGGATGTTGTTGTTCTCACCCGGCTTCATGCGGTGAGCGACATAGGAGGAATACCTGTCAGGGTCATCGGGATGCCTCTTGATGCGGCCGAGGAGCATCCCCGTAACCTCCCCGACGCCGCCGAGCTCCAAATGCTCGCCGAGCTCTCTTTTCGCCGCAAAGCCGGAGGTGCCGTGAGTCCCCTCCGGGAGAATGTCAAAGCCGCGCGGATCACGGGTAAAATGATAGCCGGAAAACCATTTGTAGCCCTTCCTTGTGAGCAGGCAGATCAAAAGGACGATCACAGCCGTCGTGCTGAGGCCGAAGGGGGTAAGCACCACAAAGAAATTCTTGAAGGGGTTGAGCACCCAGATGCTCTCCACCTTCTCGCCGGTCATGTGAAATACGGATTCCTTTCCGAGCCGCAGGGAGTTGAGCAGCATCCCATAGAAGTACCAACCGAGGCCGCCGAGCACGGCATACAGCGGCACGCGCGCTTTGTTGCGCTCATACCAGCTGCCCCATCTATTTGCAGCGAGGTCCTCTATCTTTTCCAAGAGCTTTGATAAGCGGGGCATTGACGACATCTCCCTTCTTCGTGAGGAATTGTGTGCAGGGCGGCTCATAGAGAGCCGGTGCGTGACCGAATAGCTTTGTCAGCACGCCGTCCGTGACCTTATAGACGGTGGCATAGCCGGGATCGGCATAGCGTGCCAGCAGCACCGCGCTGCCCTGCGCGTCCAGCGCGGCAAGGGCAATGGGAAGACAACTCCGCTCTCTCGCCATTCTGATCGCGGCGTCGATCCTCCGCAGCTCCATATCCGCGCCGATCACAAAGGGATGCCCGTTGTAGAGGGCGTCCCATGCGGGGGCGTCCTCCGGCGGAGGGCGGTAAGCAGAGCGCAGCATCAGCTTTGAAATCTTCACGCGGTAGTCCGGAACAGCCATAATTTGAAGCTGACGCGCACCTGTTTCATCACAGGAGAGCAGATGGACGGGATAGTGAAGTCCCCGATAGGCTTCGCTGTATCGGATCAACTTGGCATCCCGCTTTTCATCACGCGCCTTGAGTTCTTCCATGATGTCAGCGTAGGAAGCTCCGGCAAAAAGAAAGGCGCGCTGCGTGTCTTTGCCGAAATTGGTGTGATTATGAAACGCTGCCAGTTCGTCATTGACCGCCATGCGGCCGATTCCAGAATAGATATAATGTACCGCGTAGTAAGTGCTGCCCAGATGTGCAATCGCCCCGACGCGGGCGCTGCCCCATGGATTGTGTCCGCGGCTTCTTGTAATCGCAGTAATAAACAGCGTGGAAGGCTCCGCCAGACTGTTCGCTGTTATTGTGAATACATTGATCCCCGCATGGTAAGCAGTCATCATCAGAGAGGAAAGCCGCACACGCCGCTCAATCGCCGCATCATGGTACGAGAGCGTCAAGTTTGGAACATCACCCTCTAAGGCTGCCTGCAAAAAGGCTCTACCGCTGTTTGTGAGAAGCAGCGTGTCACTTCGTTGATGGCGTTTGATCAAGCCCAGCGTTATCAAGTTTTCACGCTCTGTTTCTGTAGAGATACTGCTCAAATCATCGGGACGCACATTTTGACACCAGCAGAGAAGCCTCAGAACATCCATATCTCTTACGCTCATAAGCACACATGAACCACTCCCTTCCCAATTCCTGCGAACGCCGAAATCGCCCTTGCGCCGAAAACGGCGCAAGAACAATTTCGGCGTCCTTACGAGCCGCTATGTGGGCGCAGCCTGTTGCCCCCACATAGTAGACAGGTCAGTATGCGAAAACCGGCCAAAAACACTTCTCAAAAAAGCTGTTGTTTCAAGCCTTCCAAGCCCGCTGACACCCAACAGACCAGCCGCGCTGCAAAGCAGCTCCAAGGCGCTTGAAATCAGGCAGCAATCTGTTGGGTGTTTTCGCAGCTTTTTCACCTGCTTTGCCCATCAGCACCATCCACCGAAATAGAAGTTTCCGGAGGCATAGTCACTGGAATGTGCGGAGAAAAAGTCATGAGCATCGGACAGGGGCAGGACGGTGATATGACAGCACTCCTGGCTTTGCACTGCCGTAGAAAGAAGGGCGACTGCCAGCGTATGCTGGTCATCATCCGGAATAAGTCTTCCTTTGATGGCGTTGCTGACCGCCTTCCACCCCTTGTTGTCCTGATCGAAAATATGCCGTCCTTCCATGGCGGTATGCTCATCAATGATCAGCATGGCCCGCTCAAAAAACGGCAATTCCTTTCCACACGCCTCATAGCTGTCCAGCAGCCGCCGAATGGTATCGCTGAGCCAGTTTGGGCTTTGATACCGGCAATGGGGCAGCAGCGTATTGATCGTGATATGGAGCCAGCCATAGCCAAAGGCCTCCACGCTGCCCGTTACATCCATGGATGGCAGAATCGGCTTTTTCGCAAAGCCCCCGCTTCCCGGTGCGTACCGCTCGCAGAGTTTTCGCAGTTCCAGAGTGGCTGCTTCAAATTGTTCCATCGTCTGCTCCAATGTCTTTTGCAGCTTGTTTGGATTCATCTGCCCGCCGTCTGTCAGGGCAAGCAGAGAGCCGGTCTGTCGGAAGGCATTGCCGATCAGCTCCTGAATCCGCATCATATCCCGCTTTAGATCATTCATCGATTTGCCCCGTTCGCTTTACGCGCAGATCGGTGGGTGAAGTGGTAATGGCTTCATATTCCTTTGGTGTCGTGTGGAACGCAATGGGAACATGGTTGTAGCCGATGCAGAGAAGTCCCTCGCCGCGCCGAAAGCGGGTGATCTGCCGAACCTCATCTTCGGAAAGGTTCAGCTTATCCTGAATGAGCCGTGCCTCCTGCTCCTCCATCTGCATAACCAGTTTAATGCGGCTGGAATCGAGGATTCCTTTGCCGTAACTCCCGCCCTCCAGACTGAAAAGGTCCTGCATTCCCTGGGTGCTGGTAACTGCGATCCCGCCAAGGCCACGGATGGTCTTTACCATTTCCAGCACAAACCCGGCCGCCTGCGGGTTTGCCGTAGCACCCACAAGACTCCATAACTCGTCTGCCAGCAGCGCCGAGAGTTCGTCCTCACAGTTCATAATGAGGTCGTAGGCGATGCTGGTGGCCCAGAAGGTGCCGTCCGCGATCATATCATCCGGCATACCAGAGAGGTCGAGGACAATGTACTTATTGTTAAGTTCAATGTCGTTTCGGCCTGCCATTGCCGCAGCCGAGCCAGTGACATAGCGAGAGAGCACTACTGCCAGATGCCGCGTGTCCTGCTCTTGATAAAGAATCTCATACCAGTCCGAGAGAATGGGCATGGTGCGGAAATTTCCGTTCTCATCGACAATGGTGCTGTTGTCGAAGGTAATGCCGTAGCGCTTATAAACCTCCACCAGCGAGGAGTCAAGGCGGCTCTTATCCTCTTCGTTCAGATCCTTTTTCTTCAGAGAAAACCAGATGATCAGCTGCGCGATCTTGTCTGCCAGCACAGAGTCATCCCGCGCGGCGATATTTTTGAGCTTTGCGTAGGAGTCCAGCGATTTCCGCCGAATCGCCATCAGATTCGGACAGTCCTTTGAGGATGGCGACATCCGCAAATACAGCCCGCCCAGACGCTCACAGAGGGGGCGGAACTCATGCCCTTTCTTGGGAACGATGATGATGACCCGCTTGCCCTGTTCCCGCAGCCGCCCACCGAGACATTGCAGCGTCACCGTCTTGCCTGCACCGGTAGAGCCGCCGATCCACCAGTTGCCGCTGGTGTACTTATAATCATCGTAGGGATTGAGAAATACCGGGGATCGGTTATAGAGGTTCAGTCCCAGAAAGATCCCGTCGTGGTCACTCAGCTCATAGGAAACGAATGGGAAAGCCGCTGCCACGCCGGAGGTCAGCGCATTGCGGCGTGCCTTACGCTCAATATCCGGATCAAGCGCCAGAATGGGAAGGGCCGAGAGAAACGCCTGCTCGTTTTTATAGTCGCAGCGCCGTGCGATCATATCCACGGATACGCACAACTTCTCCACCTCTGTGACGCGCTGTTCCAGCGTTTCAGGATCAGGCGCCGTCACCTCGATCAAGGTGTGCATATAATAGAAATTCTCGCCTTGCCGGTTCATTACATCCTTGAGATAGAGGCCAGAGCTGATCGCACTATCCAGTTCCTCGTAGTCCTGCCGCGTATCGCCTACATCCCGCATACGGGAGCGGTTGACCATGGTGGTCTGAGCAATTTTGGAGAGGATCTTTTCCTTGGGCTGACGCTTGACGAGAAAACTCAGGTTGATCCCCTCGCCAGCCTCCACCAAAGGCGCAAGCCAGCAGGTGCCAACCGTGGTGGTGTAACCGTAGCCCGTGATATAGAGATAAGCATGATACACGTCGTCTACGATGATGTAGTCACGGCTTTTTGTATCCACCGTGGTGGGAGAGAGAATGTCAAGAATGGTGGTGGAGCCTGCTTCAAGCTCACTGAGATCCGGCTTTTCCTCGCCAAAGAGCATCCGCTTCAAAAAAGGCTGCTTTTTGATCTGACCCTCCCCAGGCTGTTTTTTCTTTCTGGACTTCTCTGGAACTGCTTTTGCAGTTTTTTTCGGTTTTTTCTTTACTTGCATCGTCTTACTCCTCATAAATGCCGTGAACGGCCGTTGTCATATCGAAAACGCCCTCCGGCAGACGCACACGCTGGCTGGTTTTCTTGTTCAAAATCTCATAGAGCAGCTTGAGCACAAAATTATCGGAATACTGAGGCTCCAATACCTCCAGTTCACATAGATCCAGATACCGCCTTGCGGTGTCGGCCTCTTCGTTGAGCCGCTGGATGATGGCCTGCACCGTGTTGCGCTTGGCCCGCATGGAGGGTTCATACTGAAACACAAGGAAAAAGCGATGCCGCATGGCGCCGCCGGCGATGCCATGACCGATCTCCCGAATGTTATCCTCGATCATCTCCCGGCACGCTTCGTTCTCCTCCTGTTCTGCATAGCGCTGCATCTGCTCTACATACGCCTGCGTGTCCGCGGGCAGCGTGCGGGCGATCATCTGCAGTTCATCCGGCGCGATCTGCAAATACGATGCAAAGGACGAGATAATATTCTGCCGGTCAATGGCAGACTTCAGATAGATGTTGACAGGCAGCACTTCCATGATCTTCACAAAGCGGTTATCTTTGGTGATGACTACGCCGCCGATGATATTTTTGATTGGAAGCCACGCCTGCACGCTGTCACGGTATACGCCGCCGCTGCCGCCGGTATGGACGCCTTCGCCAAAAATCAGTTCCTTGAGATTCATTTTCCGACCTCCCCTCGAAATAAGATAATCCGGCGGGATCTCCGCCATTTCCACCAGCTTCCCAGCCACCGTGTCATACTGTCATCACTGATGCCGATCAGCCCAAAGCCGCCCAGCGGCACAATGATCGTCAGCGTCACTATGATTTTCGGAGTCAGATCCAGCGGAAGAAAAGCAATGCAAAGATACAGTGCCGGGAGCGTCAGGAGGACAGCCTCCACCAGATTCCGCAGCTCAAAGAGTCCCATAACGCGGCCTGCATCTGTAAAATTGGTAGGAATGTGATAGACCTCATAGTTCATTCGGATCCACCTCCACGGCATCTAACAGATGTCCTTTGTGCTCATAGCAAATCTGTGCCAGCTTCATCAGCTCCTCTGCACGGGAGAGAATGATATCCAGCATGGCACGGTCCAGCGTTTCCGCATTTCTGGGCGTACAGTTTGCCCTGCCCAGTTCCAGCAGGCTCAAATACTGGTTGCTGAAGCTGCTGTGCTCTTCCAATTCCATCAGCGTAATGCCGCATTTCTGCCGTATATAGCGTAAATAGGTTGTCTCTGCCAATTACTCCACCTCCAGATAGTCGATATAGGGCAGCTTACACCACCCCTGCCAGCCGCGTCCGCTGACTTCGGTTTTCACAACACCTTTTCGCGTTCCCATGGCTTCTATTGCGTAACCGCCGCCAATATAAACGCCGGCGTGTCCGCTTTTCCATAACATCAGTCCGGGGATTTCCGGCATGGAGGATACCGTGCCGTAGTCTGTTCCTTGAATGCCGGCATTCTTTGCCGCCTGATACATCTGATCCGCACCGTAATCCGGCATTCCGTTTGCGGCATAACCGATGCGCATGGTGGAAGCATCCAGCCACGCATAGCCTTTGATCAGGCCGATGCAGTCTGCCGTGCGCCGTCCCAGCCAGTTTGCTTCAATAAAATCAGCGTAATTGCCGACTCCGTCCGGGTACTGCTGCTTTTTATAGGCAAAGAGGGACTCTGTGAGAATATTGCCGTAAGTTCCCCACACATAGCCCCAGTTGTTCTCCCACGCCTGCACCGCATAGGCGGCAAGGTCGAGATTATTTTTCGTAGACGGGCTGACAAAACGGGAAATGTCAATGTCATTATCATAGCTTGTACCATGCTGAATATCGCCGGAATAGGAGCCATCCCCGCTGTAATCCGGTTGGTAGGCGCTGAAGTACCCGCCGTACTTCTCAAGCGCGCCGCTATCCTTCAGCGTTTCAAAGAGGGCGCCTGCCCACTGTCTGGCATCCTCATTGAAGCCCATCTGCTCCATCAACTCTTCCGGATCGATCCGCTTGATCTCTACCTCCAGCGTTGCGGAGGTGCTGCCACCCAGAAGAGAAAGCGATGGCTGATAGGACAGGGTGGATTGGCAGAAATTCTGAATCAGCTCCGCGCTCATGGCGTCCAGATCCTGCTCATAGGCGGCGGAATTGATTGCAATGATCCAGAGCAGGTCATCCTCTTTCATCGTGTTTTTGACTTCAATATGGTCAATTGCCGTTCCATCCGCCTCATATTCCGCCGCAATACCGGTTACGATGGAGTCGATCTGCGTTCGCTCGAAATCATCCAGACTCATATACGCCCCGCCTATACGCATGGCTTGTTCCGTCATATGGATCACCGAAGCGGTATCAGAGGAATCGTAGCCGAAAAAAATATTGGGTAGCGCTGTAAATACTACCATCGGGATCACGATCATGATGAGCAGAACGACAAGGAGAAACTTTACCAGGGCCGGAACGGTTTCTTTTACCGCAGCGGCAGCGGCACCGTGAACACCAGACACCGCAGCAGCCTGCGCAATCCGGTAGGCTGCTTTTGCGGCACGGCCAAGATCAGCCGCCGTTTGAAGGGAAGATTGGGAATTGTCTTTCTCATCCATGCTTCTTACCCCGCTGTTTTCTTGACGGTTTTACATCGCCGTCTGCCTTTACACTGCCTTTGAGTGCCGCAGTTGTGGATACCGCTTTCTTTCCGGGCTGCGCGCTGCTTTTCGCAGAAGGTGCGGACGGTCTGACTGTCTGCCGCGACTGTGATGCCGATGGGACGCCTGCCGCCGTTCCTGCCGGGTCGGGGTGTCGGTTAGGCGCTGTCCCTTTGAGTGTCGGCGCGGCGGCTGCGGAAGCACTGCGCGATTCCTGCCGGATCGGACTATGCTGCCGTGCATCCGGAGAAACTGCCGTGCGGCTTGGAATACCATTCCTGCCGGGTCGCGGTTCTCCAGACGGCCGCTGCGCAGAAACGGCGCTTTGCATTCCTGCGGTGCCGGGGTGCGGGCTTTCCGCCCGAGGCGGCGATGCCTGACCGGTTGGCTGCTTGGGTGGCCGCTGCGTATAGCGCGCATTGGGTGTATGTTGCTGCACGGTCTGTATTCCGCCGCGAACAGAGGCGGTGGTAAGCATCGCGCCACCAATCCCCGCCGCAGGTCTTGGAGAGTTGTCCTGCAAAGTGTTCACGGTGGTTTGTCCCACCGTGATCCCTGTGTGCTCTGCGGCCTGCGTCACCTGACCAGTTGCTCCACCCTGTACTTTTTGTGCGTTTATCTGACTCATACGGGAAGCGGATGGTGCTGCCGACGTTCCTGCACGGCCGGGCTGCGTTGTCTCTGGCGAATGTACTCTCATGCGCTGCGAGGCTGGGGAGCGCACGCCGCTTTGAAGAGTCTCTGCCGCTCCCGCCACACTGGGGCGTGCCGAAGCGCCAGCTTTTCCTGCCGTACCGGGTCTGCCGGATGCATTCTGCGCACCGACAGGCGGTATCTTTGTTGCAGCCTTGATATGTGTCGGAGAGCGGCGTGTGCCGAGAGGAACAGAACTTTTCCGTTCCTGCGAGGGCCTTGGCGCTGTCGAATTTTTAGGCATACTATCCTGCGCAGCAGATGGGGCGGACTTTTCCTGCGAGGGTGATTGCGGCGCGCCTGTATGTACTGAGGCGCTTTGCGCAGCAGACGACTGTTGTGATGTGCTTTGATTTGTGCTGCTTTGCTGCGCTGCGCTTTGCTGGACATACTCCGCCGTGTTGCCATGACCTCCGCTGGGCCCGCCCATGCGGGGGCCGCCGGACGGCGCGTTGGGCGCAGCGCCTTTGCCGCCGTTTCCTGCGGACTTGCCCACTGCCTTTGTAATTTGAGAAGCCGCACTGCGAACCACCATATAAGTCAGCGTGCCGGGGAGTCCTCTTCCCAGAGAGTCGCCGGTGATAGCGGGATTTAAGCCGATGCGTGTTACAATGGCGTCTGCTTTCCGTGCGACCTTGACAATCGTGAGGATCAGCACGATCCACGGGAGAACATCTAAACCGCTGGGAACTGTGGCAAGAACAGACAGCAGCATTTTGAAGAAAATCACATTTGTCACCATCAAAAGGCACATACTGCCGAACATCCGGCACCAGCCTGTGAAAATCTCCGAGGTGCTTTTGCTGCCGCCCATAGCAAAGGCCAGCGGCGCTGTGATCGTAAGCATAGCGAGGATGACATACCGCTCCGCAATCTCCAAAAGAAGCTTAAACACCTTGAACATCACGATAATGCCGAAAATAATGACCAGCAGCCATGCTGCACCTATGGCTCCGAATACGCTCTCATCTACAAATGTGACATTAACTGCGTCAGGAATCTGGAGCAGCTCAATGATCTTTGACGTCATACTCAGCCCGATCTCGCAGATCTGCGGACTTGCCAGCAGTAAAAACGCAAAAACGAAGGTGCGGGCAAAGAGCAGCTTTGGATCTTCTCCTTCAAAGCCAAGCCCCACCGCCATACTTTTGAGCGCCTGAAAAACCAGATTGCCGATCAGGAGCGCCCAACCAACTGCCAGAAGGATCTGCATGATCTCGTCCACAACGGGAGCGTGGCTTTTCAGATATGCAAAATCCATACTCATAATATCCAGCAGCGCCGTAGAGAAATATTGCCAGCATTCCAGAGCGAGCCCATAGGCCCATTCGAGAAAGCCTTGAAAAATAAGCTCAAGCAACGGGGACACCTCCTTTGCGCCGGAGCTTTGACCTCATTACGGCGTCAGAGTGGCAAGGCCGCTGAAGAGCGGTGCAACATAGGCGATAAAAGCGCCGATGCCGTTAATAATGGCCCATGCGACCCAAATGCGCTTGAGCCAATCCCACGCCTGATCGGTCTTATGCTGATTATTTGAAATCTTTGCGCCGATCACGGCAACAGCGGACATTAAACCTGCCAGCACCGTACTGATGCCGACAATTTTTGTGTAAACATCTACGATAATGCGGTTGGCAACAGTCCACATATCGTCTACGGCAAAGGCTGATGCGGTCATCGCGGCCATAACCCACATCAGGGTCATAATAAGTGTGTAGAATTTGTAGCATTTTCTGATCATAGAAAGCGGCTCCTTTTTACGAGAGAATACTGGAATCGGGAATTTCGATCTTTTTGTCATATGAAAATAAAGCTAAGCTGCATAGTAAAATGGATTTTTTGATATTTGCCGGTACTCATTGTACGAGCCAAGAAAAGTGTCCTTGCAATCAAGGTATTGTTTCGTTATAATTAAATCGTTATGGGGTGATAGCTTTGATATTTACGAGCGAGGAAATTGCAATGATTGAAGGAGTTCTCGGCTCCTTTTTTTCTGGTAATCATACATCAGAAGACCTGAGAAAAGCCTATTCCCGTGTATGGCAGCATCTTGCAGCGGATACATTAGATTCCGAGGATCTTCGGCGCATTTCCTCTGCGGTCGATTTTGCAATGAAAAATCAGTTCTGTGAATCATGCAGCAGAGAAAGCCAGCGTGTTCTGACAACGGTACTCATCAAGTCGATTTCCGCACAATGATTGAAGCATAATTTGTATATAGCAGGCGGCAACCAGCGTAAAGCTGGTTGCCGCCTTTCAGTAGTTAATATCCCGTCTTGGGCAGTTTCGGGGTAGTGCCGATCTTGCGGACAATGGTGATCCAGTTGGCTGTTGCGGTCTGCCAGGTACCCTGATACTTGCCGCCGGCATCGGCGCGGTTGACCATCTGGTAGCCATTGACCGCCATGCCCTTGACCATCACGCTCAGAGTGGGATTCGCCACAGACTGGAAGCCCACCGGCACGGTTCCGAAGTCAAAATAGATGTCGGTTACCACCTCACCTGCCTGCATGGGGATGGCGTTTAGGGCAAAGCTGTAGTTGTTGCTGCTCAGCAGATTGGACGCCAACACCTGATAGCTTGCGCTGTAGTTGGTCTTATAGAGGATGCGGTAGGTAAGCCGCGCACTGTAGGTGCCGGTACTCAGCACCGTTGCGTTGGCAATATCCGTTGGAATGCGGTCATGCCAGAAGAATGACTCCAGCGGCACATTGCTGGTGTTGGCAACGGTGAAGTCATAGCGCATCTGACTGCCAGCCATCACAGCACTATTGCCGCGCTTGGTGATCGTAACGCCCAGAGAGGAAGGTTTATCGTAGGCAGACAGCTTGATGATCTGACTGGGATATTCCAGCGTGACATCAAACATTTCCGAGGACACCTGCCAATACGCAGGCGCTGTGACCTCACGAATCTGATAACGGGTCAGCGGCAGCGGCTTGCTGGCCGCAACGCCCCGGGCGTCCGTCGTGATGTAGTCCACCACCTTGCCGCTGCGGGCATTGACGATCTCATAAACAGCGCCCTTGAGCGGGGTGCCTGCGGCGGTGCCGGTGACCTCGTTATACTCAGCGGCGTACTTATAAATCTGGATCTGGCCCGTGACAGCGGTATTTTCCCACTCGATCTCCACGGTCTTGCCCGGAGAGACATAGACGGTCTTATACTGCTTATCCAGCGTGTAGCCGGGGGCGGCTTCCAGTTCTCTCAGATAAAAGCGGCCGCTCAGTCCGCCGGGGATCTCGTCAATGTAGATGTAGCCCTCATCGTCCGAGGTGTACTCGCCGATGGGCTTCTTGTTCGCATCATAGAGGACAAACTTTACGCCATAGATCCCCTCTCCCGTGGCGCTGTCAATTTTGTGGATGACGATGCCGCTGAGCTTTTTGTTGGTCACCTGAAGCGTCACACGCTTGCCGTCCTTGATCTCAAAATAGTGGGGCGTATCATCCAGCCGGAACGATTTGTTCGATGTGACCTCTTTTGCATAGTAGCTGCCATCCTCCAGAGCCACGAACACACGGCCATTTTTGTCCGTCGTAACGGTATCCACCAAGGCATCATCCACCTTGCGGATCTCAAAGGTCGTATTGGGGATGCGCTCACTGTGGTTATCCTCGTTGACCTTGATGATCTCCACGCCACCAATAGGCGTGTTGTAGAAGTGGAGAGTCTGTGTGTCGTTGGGATTGACCACCACAGTCTGGGTGCGGGTATTTTCGTCGATGGTGTAGCCGGGAATTGTTTGGACCTCTGTGACCACCACGGTGCCGGAAATGCCAGAAATGGTGATTTTGCCCTCCTTGTCCGTCCGGTACAGGCCGGTGGAGGACAGCGTCCCACCCGCAGCATCTACATACGAGCCATCTGCGTAGGTGATCTTAAACTCGACACCTTCCAACGGCTCCTTTGTGACGGAATCCTGCTTGACGATGATGAGGTTGCCCTTGGGCTGATTGCGGAACTCTACCGTGGTGACTTCGTTGGACTTGACCTTGACCGTCTGCGGCGTATCGTCCAGCAGGTAACCCTCTTTGGCGCGGATCTCCTTGATGATAAGCGTGGTGCCGGGGGCGATGTCCGTAATGGTGAACGTGCCTGCGCTGTCCGTCACGAACTTGCCGTTGGAGTTTCCGATGAGATTGCCGTCGGAATCCGTGACAAGGAACTCCACGTCAGAGATGGGAGCGTTCGTCACAGCGTCAACCTTTTTCACAAGCACGCCGCCCTTGGGCTGGTTACGGAACTCCAGCGTCATCACGGAATTGCGTTTGATTTTGATGCTCTGCGGGGTATCGTCGAGGATGTAGCCATCCTTGGCACGCACTTCTTTTGCGATGACTGTCATGCCGGGAGTCAGACCGTCAATGCGGATGGTGCCCGCGCTATCGGTCACATACTTTCCGTTGGCGTTGCCGATCACGCTGCCATCCGAATCGGTGATGAAGAACTCCACATCGGAGATGGGTGCACCGGTCACGGCGTCCTTTTTGACAATGAGGAGGGAACCCATCTTATCATTGCCGAAGGTCACGGTGATCACGTCCTGATCCTTGCCGGAGAGATAGACCGTTTCCGTGGCGTCGGTGATCACATACCCGTCCGGCGCGGAGATCTCTTCGCAGACATAAGTGCCTGCCTTGAGGCCGGTTGCAACGATGGTGCCATTGCTGGATGTTTTGTACTCGCCAACCACAGTGCCGCCTGTACCGGAGGTGCCGCCAAGGTAGCGGATGCGGAACCACGCGCCCTCCAGTGGCTGACCGCTCTCGCTGTCCACCTTGCGGATGATGATGGCGGAAAGAGGCGTGTTCTCAAAGGTCAACACCTTGCTCTCGCCACCGGAGATGAAGCATTCCTGCGTGGCAGGCTCCTTGATGGCGTACCCGGACGCCGGTTCCAATTCCGTTACTTTGTACCAGCCATCCTTGATCTCAGGAAGAATGATTTTTCCGCTTGCGTCAGAAAAGTAAGTGCCGAGGTCATTGAGCTCACCGGTGTCGGTATGGTTGCTGCCATACCAGATCTGGAACTTAGCGCCCTTGACGGGATCACCGGTGACGCTATCTACCTTGCGGATCTCCAGACTGGGCTTGAGGGCGTTGAAGAAGGTGACGGTAGAGGTTTCACCGGGTTTCAGCGCCACTTCCTGCGGGATGGGGCAGAGAATGACATGGTTGGGGACATTGATCTCCGTTACTTTGAATGTGCCAACAGGAACAGAGTCGAGGAAAATCCGCCCGTGGTTATCGGTCGTGGCGCTGGTGGAAAAGCTGCCGTCGATCTGCTCGATACGGTAGGTCACGCCCTCAATGGGTTCCCCGTTGGCGATGTTCTTCTTGACAATTTCAAGACCGGGCTTTTCATAGTCAACGAAAGTGGCCTCGGAGGTTTTGCCGGGGCGCAGCGCCACGGTCTGCTCGGTATTGGTTACGATGTACGGCTCGGGAACGGATTCCTCACGCACGACATAGACACCGGCAGGAATGGCCGAGAGCGTTGCGGAACCGTCCGTCCCGGTCGTGACGGAGGTGGAATAGCTGCCGGTAACAGACTTCACCGAAAATACCGTGCCGACAATCGGTTTGCCGCTCATGGCGTCGCGCTTGATGATCTTCATATCGGGCAGCTCATAATTAGTCGCCGCAACGCTGTATTCGCGGTCACCTTCGGAAACATCTACATAAACACTTTTGGGCGTGGGATCAACACAGAAGCCGTCCGGTGCAGCGGTTTCCACGAAGCTCCAAAGGCCGGTGGCGGCGTTCTCAACATAGATCTCACCCTGCGCATTGGTAATGTCGCTGCCGACGATCTGCCCGTTGAAATAGATGCTGAAACGTGCACCGGCGAGACCGGTTGTGGTTCCACCGGCAGTTTTTTTCAGTACGATCTTGCCAACGCCAGCAGGCGGTGCAGGTTCTTCTCCGCCGCCTCCGGGCTTATCCTGAGTGACCAGTTTGCGGGGACCATAATAATTGAAGAATGACTGATTTTTGCGATTGCTGGAGATTGCGTACACTGCCCATTTTGCACTCTCGTCCTCCACAATGGATGCAGACTTTCCCTGTGCAGTGAACTCTTCAATCTGACGCTGGAACTCGGCATCCTCCTGCGCCTTCTGCTCCAAAAGCCAGTCGATGAGACTCAGATACAGATCATAGGTGTCGGCGTTGGCATAGCCGCCCGCATCGCCGTCTCCACCGGGCTCGCCTTTATAGCTTTGGTGATCCCACACATACGTCTGCACGGCCATAAAAAGCTGGCCAACATTGGATGCCTTGCAGTCGTTGAGGTAGGTCATCATCCATTTGACGTTCTCGACGGTCGCGGCGTCCATTTCACTGAGGCCGCTGTTCGTGAGTGCGTTTTGGAGTACCGCGTCTGCGTCCGCGCCGGTACCGGACGTCCATGTGAAGGAATTCAGGTACGAAGGCGTTGCGTAATGATAGCCAAGTCCGCTATCCATACAGTACACGAGCTTGCCGTCTGCCAGCGGCGGGCGGTAGCTGTATGGGGTACCGTTGGCGAGCAGGCGCGTGCTCCAATATGCCTGGTTGGTGGTAATTTTGAGGCCGGAACCCGTGTTCGACGCGGCAAAAGCCGCAGTCGGCAGCAGGCTCAAGACTGTCACCAGCGTCAAAAGCAGTGACAACAAGCGATGTTTAATTGACTTCATGTCTTTCTCCTTTCCAAAAAGCGCAATAAAAAGAGCAGATCTTGACGACCTGCTCTTGCGTGAGAGTTGATGATTTATTTGTTCGCGGGGGTATCCACCCGAGTGACGGAGCATCCATCGTAGAGGAAAAGCTGGACACAGTACCAGCACGGGTCACCAGTATCATTGACACCTCTTGCCAGCCCAACGCCAATCTCAGATAGCTTTGGGTTGACCATGTTCTTGTTGTGGGTTGTCGAAGCGCTCCAATCCGCCACGGCCCGTTCGGCAAGTGTTTGGTTGGACATTGTCCAATCTGCGATGCGATGGATATTTTCGGCCATGTAGGGACAATCCGTGACGGTATTGAATTTTCCGCCATTCGGTCTTGTGTGCGAATAGACGGTATGCGCAGCCATCTCATCGGCTCGTACCTGCGCCGCCTGCATGAGCTCGCCGTTGACGGTCAGGACTGATACACCGTTTTCGCGGCGCAAAGCGTTGGTGCGGTCAATGATGTCCTGCTTGGTTGCGGCGTCATCGAAGTATTCTGTTGTTTCCTGCGCGGCAGCTGCATCCGATATTCCATCGGCAGAGAGATTTGACTGGGCCGTTTCGGACAATTTCACATCGTAACCAAGCCTTGCCATCGTGCGGCAGATCAGTACTGCCATATTCCCGCGGGTGATCTCGGCGTCCGCGACAATCTCTTCCGCCGCAAGTCCCATTTGAACAGCAGTCCGGCAGGCAGACTGATAATCCCATACAGCATCAACATCATTCAAGCACCGCAGCATCACCGTGCAGGCCGCCGCAGAAGTAACAGGGTCATTGGAGCCGTAGCGTCCATTGCCATACCCTGCAACCAGATTATTTGCGACGCAGTAGCCCACATAGCTTTTTGCCCATTCCGGAACATCCGTAAAGCTGCAAAGGCTGCGGTAAAAGGCGCTGTCCGTTTCAAATTGCTCGGGATCTGTGACAATTCGGGTGAGCAGCGCCGCCATCTGCGCCCGTGTCAGCCCCTGCTCCAGCATCATGTCGCCAGACTCGTTGCCCAGCATAATGCCGGCTTCACTCAGATAGGCGGCAGCAGACTGCTGCGGACTTTTTTCGGCGGCAAAAGAAGTTACTGTTAAGGATAGTGCAGCAATTACAGCGAGGGAAATAACTCGGATCCGCTTCAAATGATCACGCCCCTTTCCGGTAAAAGACGGTGGTTACACTTGCGGTCATGCGTCGGGTAGCTTCGTCAAAGGTGCATTGATCAAACTCGCAAATGCCCATCCGTTCTGCCTGTTCCGCGACTTCCGCGGGAAGGTCAACAGTGATGTCCATTTTGACCCGTATTTCGTCATCTTTCCTATTTGGTCTGAAATTCTGTACCAAACTGATACTTCCTTTTGATTAAGATTCTCCGGAGTGATTTGAGGATAATACAGAAGATACAGGCTGTCAAAGGTTTATTTTAAATCCTTACGCCGATAAAACGGAGACACAACTTTTTTCGCACAATTCCATCCGTTTTCCATCATTTTATTGAGTTATTTGCACTGCTTGAACGCAAATTCTTTTTTCAGGCTGATTGGCGAGGCAGGTGGTAAGCGTGATACGGTTGTCTGCTGTCGCCTGCAGATAACTCCAGTCGGAATTTGAGATGGTCTTTACCAAAACGACCTCATATGTGCGGGTGCCGTAGATCGTGGTATAGGTGATGGTGTCACCGATTTCCAGATCCTTGATGCTGCCGATGGTGTACTTGGCGCCCCGGTTATGGCCGCACACGCCGATATTGCCGTCCCACGCTGAGGTGGAGCTGTAATGTCCCAGTCCCTTTTTCATGCTCTCGTTGGTTTCTCCTTCCCAGACCTTCATGTTGATGTCCAGGGAGGGAATTTTCAGGGTGCCGATGCTGCCGTCCTTTCGCTCCATATCTTTGGCGCTTGTATAAGCAGGCTCCTGATAGGACGGAATGACGGGTGTGACCGCTGGGATACCTACGCCACTATCCACACCGTAGATACCGGTAGCCGAACCGCCTACAGTCTGCTGTAGGCCGGGGAGTCGGAGCTTTTCCATGACGCCGGTTTGTGTGGTGCTGAGAACGCCGTAGGGAAGTTCGGGAATCTGATAATCCACAAGATTTTTGCCGCCGTAATGATACGCGGTACCGTAGGTGTCCTCATAAGAGGTCGAAGGGTAATAGTCGGTGTCCGCGGCTGTGTCAAAGGTATAGTCCGCGGCAAAAGCGCAAATAGAAAGGGATGCTGTTGCTGTCGCCGTCAATGCCATGCAGACCAGTTTCTGAAAGAGTTTCATGTTTTTACGCCTCCTGATCTTCTTCGTTTTCCTCTGTTTCATCCGCTTCACATTCTGCTTTCACTACGGCCTTTCGGCGGCATACAAGCAGCGTGCCGCCAACAGCGGCGCAAATCAGAACGATTCCACCTAAGATCCAAGGAAAGTGATCCGCAAAAAACGCTCCGACCTGAGCGGCAGCCGCGCCCTTGTGGTTCGCTTCTGTCCCGATATAGGTCAGAACATAAGTAACACTTTCAACACCCTCGTGGGTCACATCGCCAACATACTCCGCTGTTGTAACATAGCCTGTAGCCGCCTGATAGGACGCTTTCGCAGAGTAGGTAGCAACAGCCTGATATTGAGAGGGCATCAGCGCCTCACCCACAAGATCGGTGCCGGTGACCTGCCACTCCACATTGGCAAGGCTCAGGGTCCTGCCGTTCTTGATGGTTGTCGCGGGGACATAGGACATATCGTTGCGGTCAAGCTGTCCGATGGTTTTGGTTTCCGTCACCGTGTAGTTTTTCGTAGCATAGCCGGCGGCTACGGTATTGAGACTGGTGTGATCCAATGCGAGGGTACCCTGAAATCTGCCGTCATCATATTCGATGGTGGGCTTAAGCTGCTCCAGAATCAGAGCAAGGTCATCTTTCGTTGTTTCAACGGTGATAACCTCGGTATGAATCCGCTTTTCTTCCACGGGATTCTCACTTTTTACAATGTCCGCAAAGGTGTAGAGATACCCTTCCAGCTCAAAGGGCTCCTCAATTAGTGCCGCAGGGTCCTGCTCAGGGGATACTGTAAAGGTTTTGATCGCTTGCTGACTGCCGTTGAGGTTTTGAACCACTGTATCCGTAGGCACCTCCAACGCAAAGGCATTGGAGGTAAGAACCAGCATCAGCAGCACGCAGGATATTACTCTTTTCATGTTTGGGAGAGCCTCCTTCTCAAATAATTTTTGTGATGCGCATTCCTGCCATACGGTCAGGCGGTATGCCGGATACCTGCTTCATGACGCTTTCTCCTCCTTGATCTTGTATTCTACCGCGCGCTCCGGATGTTCCCGCAGCGCGTCAAGTATTCTGATAGACTGCTCCAGCGCCTGCATTGTATCCCGCTTCTGACGCTTCACAAAGCCATGCAAAAGCAGAACATCTCCATTGGGAAGCGTGCAGAAAATGATGCGTATGAGCACTTTGCTCTTCACCCGCAGCTCCCAGAGATCCCGATAGCGCTCGATTGAAAATCGCTTGAAATGCGGTTCTTTCATTTCCGGCTTTTCAAGCTGGGTCAGGAAATACAGCCGCAGGAGGATTTTTTCCCGCAGCCGCGGATCAAGCCCATCAATAAAATCGGCGAGCGGAGCGGACTTGCTTGTTGGCTGATAGATTAGGATTCCCTTCATGGCTCCGTCACCTCCATTGCCTTGCTCAGCTTCTTCAGATGGCAGATAAAACGCTCTGCAAAGTCCCCGGCAAGTTCTGAATCACCGCTGATCCACCAAATCGGATTGGGAAGCGGCTGAGAGAGGGCATCATATTGCAGGCAGATCAGCAGAAACTTTTGCCGTGGTTCGGCCTGCTCCGCAGCTTCATATAGTCTCCGAAGGATCTCTGTGATCTCACAAGAATTCTGGCAAGTGTCGCACAAGTCATCAAACAATAAGCCGGAATAGGCGCGGCTCAAGGCGTCCAATGTGGCTTCGTCCACACTTCCATCTATCCTCAGAAGGCCCATACGGTGCAAACGGGCCTTCGCCCCATCGTCAAACGGATTTTGCGGTCGTGTTTTGTGGAACTGTATATTCATTTCTTTCATCTTTGTACCTCACAATGGGATAGAAAAAGGCCCGGCACCTTGCGGTGTCGAGCCTTCTGGCATAAGTCTTATTATTCTTTGTCATCTGCTTCGGCTTGCGCCGGCAGCGCGGCGGCTTCTTCGATCATGCCCACAACCAAGGTGTTCATCTGCGCGGCGTTCTGCGCAGTAATAACCGGAGCGCCGGTGCGCTCCTCAAGAGCCTTTCGTGCTACACCGGCAACCTCACCGCCCTGTCGGGCAACCTCCATACTGCCGGAAAATCCTTCCGGCTTGGAGGCTTTGGAAATATCACGGGTGGACGCCTCGGCCAGCATAGTCAAGACCAATTCGGTATCGCTCATGTTGTCCCGCAGGTTTTCCTTTTTCAGCCCCTTGAGATTCTTGTACTGCCGCGTGGTCATGCCGGACCACGTGCGGGTGATCTCATCGGTCAGAATCGCAAATTCACGTCCCTTTTCCACGCCGCGTTTCTGCCACTCATCGGTAAGCTCATTCCGAATGCGGATAGAGAGCAGCCTTTGATGTACCCAATCAGGGTCATAGCCCTTTTTCAGATAGGTTTCCAATGCGCGGTCGATGGCCTGCTCCGGATCAATGGTTTCCTCAATGCGTTCCCTGCCGACCTCTGCCAGCCAACGTTTCACCGGTTCCGCACGGGGGGATGGGATAGACTGAATAATGCGGAGAAGCTGCTCGGTTGTGGCAGCGTCGGTCTTATAGTTCTTTCCATCCGACGATTTCATTTTCAGTTGTACGATATTTTCGTACAACTGAGTTGCCCCCTCAGACTTCAACTTGCGCTTTAAGTCACTCCAATATCTGCGAGGGTTCTCGCTTCCAGTCAGTACATGGATTACATCGACAACAGAGAAGTACCACTCCTCTTGTTCTTCATTCCAAGCCGTGCGAATGGGTTGATTTTCAAAAAGCTGAATTTTATTCTGTTCGCTCATAGCGTTGCTATCCTTTCTCTTTCTTTTTTCGATTATACATCAGCCAATTCGCTGCCGCAAGAACTCCAGAAACAGCTCTTCTAAATCTTCATCGCCGTTCAGTTTGTCCAGATAAGGTGCAAATTTCCTACGGTCAAAGGCGATTTTCTTAGGTGGTGCAGCGCGACGCATTTCCTCGTCTGCCCGTGCCTGCCGCCAAGCCTCATACAGGGCTTGGCACTCCGCAGACGGCGGCGGACAGATATGGACGATCTTCTGCATAGCAGCCTTATTGAGTGTGTATCCCTCAATGGTGCACATTTCTACAAATGCCCTTTGAGAGTCTGCACCATAATCGGCAATGAGTTCCGCACAGGCAATCGGCAGCTTGCGTGGACTGTTCTCCAAAATATCAGCAAGCGGCGGAATCAGTGCTGCCAGCTTGATGGCCTTGCGGATCTCATACTCCGTCACACCGAAGAAATCTGCAACGATCTTTCGGGCGTTGTACCTTTGGCGATTCTCGCCAAAGGTCTCGCCGTCGCTATCTCCATCTAACTTTTGGCGAGAATCGCCAGAAGTTGAGTTGCCTGAAGATTCCTTCAACCTTTGGCGATTTTCGCCAAAGGTTGGATAGGCTACATTTCGTTGCCCATTTCTGTTGCTCTCTATAAGCAACGCTCGATACGCTTTGCCCCGTTCAATGATGGTGAGATCCTGCCGCCGCAGGAGATTGGTGGCAACCGCAATGGAAATTGCTCTCGCGTCATCGGCCTCCACAACCTCCGCAGGAATTGTTGATTGTCCGGTCAGTCGCCACGCTTCAGTACGATTGTGTCCGGCAAGAATCTCATACTGCTCACTATTTGGAACTGGGCGAACGATAATGCGCTCATAGATGCCCTGCTCGGCAAGCTGCTGAGAGAATGCGCGGAGTTTTTCGGGCGGGTAGGGACGAAATCCAATGTCTGCCGTGCGAAAAGGGCAAAGGCTTTTGATCGGCAATTCGCAAAAGCGGGGAGCTGCCACATCTGCCTTTGCTTGAAACATGGTTTCATAAGCCTCATTGCCTACTTCCAACTCTGATGCTTGCTGCGCTGCACTCATGCGCCGCTTTAACAGGTCATCCATGCTTTTCTTAACCAAGCCGCAGCACCTCCTGAGCAAGAGAGCGATAGGAGTCAGCAGCAGGATTCTTAGGTGCATAATCCAGAATGCTCATGCCTGCTGCCGGGCACTCCGCAACCTTGATCGTCTGCTCAATGGGGCGGTCAAATACATGAATGCTGTCACCGTAGATCTCTCCCACGCTGGAGCGAACGCTTTGGCAGAGCTGCGGGCGGGACTGATACATAGTCAGGAGAATGCCCGCAATCTTCAAATCGGGGTTGAATCGATTCTGTACATTGCGCACCATTTCTAAAACATCGGGAATCCCTTCACTTGCAAGGAAGTGCGCCTGCACCGGAATGATGCAGTAATCCGCAGCAGCCAGAGCATTAACGGTCAATAGTTCATGCTTCAGTCCACAGTCTATGATGATGTAATCATACAGTCCACACAGGGATGCCAACAGCTTGTCCAGCACCTTCTCGCAAGGGTCATCCGAGATACCAGATGCGTTATACTGTGAAAGCTGCATAACCTGCAAGCGGGCAGCAGCGTCCGCTAACCGCTTGTTGGCAGGGATCAGGTCAAGGCCGCTGCTGGTATGTAGTACAGCACGATCGAGGTGGAGTTCCAGATCCTCCGGAGAGTCAATTTGGACAAGCAGTAGCTTTGCCAGCGTATTCTTCTGTTCCCCCGGCGTATAGCCGAGGGCTGCGGTGAGATTGCCCTGGGGGTCATTGTCGATCAGCAGGACCTTTTTATCTTCGGCTGCGAGGGCGGATGCGAGATTCAAGGCGGTAGTTGTCTTGCCAACGCCGCCCTTTTGGTTAGTGATTGCGATAGTATGCATACTCATTTTTGAACTCTCCTCAGCAGTTCTATGTGTTTTCTTCCTTTGCACGGCAAATTGTAGTAATCTTCTGAAGAAACAAAATCCATCAGTGGAATTTTAGGAAAATATGTTTTATTAAAACATTTCAGAGCAATCAATTTCCCAGAATGTTTCCAGTCTAATATCTGCTTTGGGCGATATCCCAAAATCGCGCATACCTGCTTTTCTGTCAGCAGATCCGGCAGAGAGGACATTTCCTGCTCCACAGCCAACCGAATAGCGCCGCCTAATTCGCTTGAATATGGCTGCGGTGGAGTATATGGGATACAGTTGTGGCGCTTGCCCTTGAGATAGTACAATGGATTCTGTTGACGATCAGCCAAATACCTTTCAACTTCTTCCTTTGCAATTTTGTATCCAAATCCTTTTCGTTTCGGTTTCTCTGCGGATACCCTGCCGGTTTCTATCAACCACAATGCAGTTTCCTTGCATATATGTGCAATTTGGTAAAATTCTTCTTTGCTGATATAGTCTTTTTGAATATCCGAAAGACTAAGCTGCCTGTTTTTCATACCCGCACCTTCAGCCTTCTCTCCGCGTAGTCCTCGCTTAATACATAGTCAATAATGGACTCTTTGAAGATCCAGTAGTGCGGTTTAATGAAGATGGCTTTTACAAGTCCTTCGTGAATTAACTTTCGAGCAAAGCTATCGCCTATTCCACCTAACATTTCACGAAATGTTAGTACAGACACTACATCGGGGTATTGCTTGAATTGTTGTATATATCTCTTCCTTGGTTTTTCCATGATCGAACCTCCGTCTAAATTACCATTGACAGATGGGTTCGATACCTATAGTATGATTCAGTTCTCTCCTAAAACTTCAAAATTCGTTTGAGTTCTCTCCTATGTCCACCATTCCTCACGAGAAAATGGGTTGTACCGGAGTTCTCTCTTAGTTCTCTCCAAACCGCTTTTTTGAGCTGTCAGGAGAGAACACCAAGACATTCCGTATTTGCTTAATAAAAACACGAAAAAGTCAAAAAAGCCAGTAATATCAACGCTTTCTGGGAACGGCGGAGTGCAGATTGCTGCGGAAAACAGAATCGATATAACCACTCAAAAGCCAGTAAGTCTGGCAGTATGAAATCTGATAAAAACCTTGATTTTTCAAGGCTTCCCAGATACAATAAAATATAGCTTTTATAGTGAGTTCTCTCCTATGAGGATTTTAGGGAGCTTCTCGATAAAATGTGCCGGTGTGATGGAATGGTAGACGTAGCGGATTCAAAATCCGCCGGGGGCGACTCCGTGTGGGTTCGAGTCCCACCACCGGCACCAAAAAAGGGAAGGCATGGCGCGCGCCATGCCCTCCCTTTTTCACATATTGAAGCGTCGGCGGGCCTCCTCACGCAGCGAGGGCACGCGGCGCACGACGCGCAGCGGGATGATGAGCCCGACGCAGATGACCACCACGACGAGCGACCACGTCGGCTGCCACGCCGCGCGGAAAAAGCGGTCCATGCAGTATTCCACGCCCAGCGCCATCAGGCCCACGGTGCCGATGCACATGGCGATCGCGGAGAGCCGCGACCGCCGCCCGCCGCGCAGCAGAAAGCTCAAAAGGAACACCAGCACGCACGCCCAGCCGAGGATGGGCAGGGCGAGGCCGCGGAACCATGCGCCGCCGTTCAGGTCGATGGAGATGAGAAGGACGTACACGCCGACCGCGGCGACGTCCGCCGTCAGGCGGAAGAAGATGGGGATGCGCCGCGCGAGCATCGGCAGCACGAACCAGATCCAGAGCATCACCGCCGCGCCGATGACGTAGAGCGACCAGGGCCGCTCGGTGGGCAGCAGCAGGTTCAGCACGCCGCAGCACAGGGATACCGACGCGAGCATCGCCGTGAGCAGCGCGGCCGCCGCACGGCGCGAGGCGGGCGGCACCTCGGCGGGCTTGGTGGGAAAATAGCTCGGCGCGTCGGAGTCCGGCTTCCAGGCAGGCGTGCCGCAAAGCGGGCAGCGCGCCGCGCCGGGATCCAGCTCCACGCCGCAGTTGACACAGTATGACATATCGTTTTCGTCCTTTCGCTCCGCTCTTCAGCGGTTGCTCTCCACGCGCACAGGGATGCCCTCGCGCACGAGGAAGCGGAAAAAGTCGCGCTCGGTGTCCGTCTCCGCCTGCGTGCCGGCAAAGGTGATCTCCATGGTATCGCCGTAGCTGATGGAGGCGCAGTGGCAGCGCGGTACGGTCGCCTGACCTAATATGACCTCCGCCCCGCGGATGTGCGCCGCCATCTCCGGCGGCACGGTGAACGCGCCGGGATTGGTGTAGGTGCAGGAATAGGGGCGCACACCGAACAAGCGGTAGTTGAGCGCCATGACCGGATTCTTGAGCACGACCGGAATGAGGCGCAGGGCAAAATTCTCCGTAAAGCGGACGTTGCCGGTAAAGGCCGCCTGCAGCTCCTGCCGGTTGATGTGCAGCTTCATAAAATGGCGCACCTGCGAGACGATCTCGGGGAAGGTGTAGTCGCCGAGCGCCGGGTCAATATACGGGCGGACGGTGGTGATGAAGTTGCGTAGCGTCTCGCTCGGGAACCATGCGCGCAGATTGATCGGCACCGCCAGCGCCACGGGGCGCTCACGGTAGGGCCTCTCGCGCTTCTGCTTTTCCAGAATGACGTGGATGAGCACGGCGGAGAGGTACTCCGTGATGGAGGCGTTATGCTTCTTTGCCTGCTCGCGCAGGCGGGAGAGCGGCACGAAGCCCATCGTGACATGGAAGGTGTAGAACGGCTCCGGCGTGCCGGTATTCTGATAGGCCCTCGGCAGCCGCCGCAGGCCGAAGGCGTGGCGGCCCGCGTAGCGGGCGTAGGCGTCCTCCAGCTCCTCCTCGCGCGGCGGCTCATTCAGATCGAGCACGCCGTTTCCCGCGGGAACGTCCACGCCGGTCTGGCGCAGGTATTCGGCAAGGAGCGTGCGGAAAAAGACGATGGCCCCGCCGCCGTCGGAAAGCGCATGAAAGACCTCGACGGAGATGCGCTCGCGGTAATAGTAAAAGCGCACGAGCCAGCCGTTGTCCTCGCGGAAGCGGACGGGCTGGCAGGGATCGGAGACGTCCTCCTTCAAAAACGGTCCGGGCGCATGGTTCGGCTCGAGATAGTACCAGAACAGGCCCTTGCGGATGCGCACGGCAAAGCTCGGAAAGCGCGGCATACAGCGGTCGATGGCGCGCTGGAGCGCGGCGGGATCGACCTCCCCTTCCATCCGGGCGGAGAAGCGGTAGATGGCGGAATACTCCTCCTTTTGCAGCGCGGAGTAGAGAATGCCCGCACTGTCGAGCTTGTACCATTTGCTGTCGGGTCTCGCCATCGTCGTTTCCTCCTTCCGCGCGGCATCGCCTCGGATGGCTTATTGTAGCACAGCGGCGCGCACACCACAAGAAAAATGACGGTTTTCCTTTTCTTTTTTACGCAAACATGATATTATACAGGCAGGAAGACCAATCACAGGCAGGAGATAACAATGGAAAACAAGCTGAACCTTCCGCTGAAAAAGAAGAAAAACGAGGCCGAGAGCCCGCGCCTCGATCCGCTGATGCGCGCGCTCAAGGCGCTGCACAGCGCGGGCGCGCCCGAGACCATGACCGAGGAGGAGCTGGAGCATCAGCGCCGCAGTCAGGAGGTCCTCGGCCGGTTGACCGCGCCGATGGCCGGCATGGACTATGAGGAATTTTCGCTCGGCGGCATGAACGCCGCGTGGATGCGGCTCAAGGCTCCTCACGGCAGCCGTCACGCAATTCTCTACTGCCACGGCGGCGGCTACACGAGCGGCAACCTCGGCTACGCGCGCGTGCTCGCGTCCAAGCTCGCGCACGTCACGGGCTACGACGTGCTGAGCTTTGAATACCGTCTCGCGCCCGAGCACCCCTACCCCGCCGCCGTCGAGGACGCGCTGCGCGCGTGGGATCATCTCATGCTGCTGGGCTACGGCGCGCGGGATGTCGTGCTCGCAGGCGACAGCGCGGGCGGCAACCTCGCGCTCGTGCTGTGCCATCGTCTCAAGGCGGCGGGCCGCCGCCTGCCCGGGGCGCTGGTGCTGATGTCTCCGTGGACGGACATGACGATGTCGGGCGCGTCCTACGCCGAGCGGGCGGAGAGCGACCCGATGCTCACGCCGGAGTACATCGAGGCCGTGCGCACCGCCTACGCCGGCGGGCGGGACTACGCCTCGCCCGATCTTTCGCCGCTCTTTGCCGACCTTACCGGCTTCCCGCCGACGCTCATTCAGGCCGGCGATCACGAGATCCTGTATTCGGATGCCGAGATGCTCTGTCACGCGCTGGAGCGTGCGGGCGTTCCCTGCCGCTTCGAGGTGAGCGAGGGGATGTGGCACGTCTTTCAGATGTTCCCCCTGCGTAAGGCCGCCGCAGCGATGGAAAGCGTCGCGCGCTTCCTGCTGGAGCGGTGACGGCGCACCCCCTTCTGAATCCCATACCCTGAGAGGAGAAACGAATATGAAGCAGCCTCATATCCAGCTCGACGAGAGCTTGAACGTCCGCTATGCCATCCTGCCCGGCGACCCCAGGCGCGCCGAGCGCATCGCGTCGCACATGAGCGAGGTCGAGGACCTCGGCATGAACCGCGAGTACCGCAGCCTTGTCGGCGCCTACCGCGGCGCGCGCATTCTGGCCATGTCCACGGGCATGGGCGGCGTCTCGACCGGCATCGCGGTCGAGGAGCTGCATAATATCGGCGTGACGCACGCCATCCGCATCGGCTCCTGCGGAGCCTTACAGACGGACATCGCTCCCGGTGAGCTGCTCATCGCCGCCGGCGCGGTGCGCGACGACGGCACCTCCCGCGCCTATGTGCGCGAGGGCTATCCCGCCGTGCCGGACACGGAGCTGCTGCTCGCGCTGACGGAGAGCATCCGTGCGCAGGGCTTCGCCCACCGCCTCGGCATCATCCGCAGCCACGAGAGCTTTTACATCGACGACATCGAGGAGATCAACGAATACTGGTCGAAAAAGGGCGTGCTCGGCAGCGACATGGAGACCGCGGCGCTGCTGACCGTCGGGCGGCTGCGCGGCATGAAATGCGCGAGCGTGCTCAACAACGTCGTGCGCTGGAAGGAGTGCATTTCCCACGGCGTCGGCTCCTACGCCGCCGGCGCCGACGCGGCCGCCGCGGGCGAGGAGCACAGCATTCTCGCCGCGCTGGAGACCTTTGCGCGGCTGGAAGCCGAGAAAAAATTGGAAAAAACGGGAACTTTTTCCCGCTTTTGAGCGTCAAACCCTTCAGAGACCCCAAATAAAAGATCGAGGTGACGGAAGATGAAAAGAACGCTTGCCCTTTTTCTCAGCGCGCTGCTGCTCCTTGCCCTGCTCGCGGGCTGCGGCAGTAAGTCGGCGCCGCGCGACAGCGCCGCCGGCAGCGACTACATGATGACCAACCAAAGCTACGCCAAAACGGACGAGAGCTTCGCCTACGACGAGCCGGAGCTCCCGACGCCCGACGCCGAGAACGGCTATTGGGACAGCGGTGAAAGCCAGACGCTCTCAGGCGGCATGACCGCTCCGGGCGACGCGAAGATGATCTACCGCGCGAGCATCGAGGTGCAGACGCAGGACTACACGACGAGCGAGTCCGCCATCACCGAGCTGGTAAAGTCCTGCGGCGGCTACTTTGAGAGCAAGAGTCTGAGCAATCGCTCAAGCGGCTACCGCTACGGTGAATTCACCGTGCGCGTGCCCGCCGCGGAGTACGAGCACTTCTGCGAGCAGGTCGGCTCGCTCTGCCACGTCACCTATATGTCCTCCTCGGCGGAGAACATCACCGAGGAATACTACGACACCGACTCCCGTCTCAAGACCGCGCAGATCAAGCTCGAGCGGCTGCAGGAGCTGCTCTCGAAGGCGGACAATATGGCGGACATCATCACCATTGAGAGCGCCATCAGCGACACGGAGTATGAGATCGAAAGCCTCTCCGGCACGCTGCGCCACTACGATGCGCTGGTGGATTACGCCACCGTGAGCCTGACGCTCAGCGAGACCTACAAGCTCGATGAGAACGAGGGCGCGCCGCTGACCTTCGGCGCGCGCATCGCGCGGGCCTTCACGAACGGTCTGCGCGACACAGGCGTATTCCTTGAGGACCTTGCCATCGGCATCGCGAACAACCTTGTGTTCCTGGCGGTGCTGGCGGCACTCGCCGTGATCGTCGTGCGTGCGGTGCGCAAAAAGAAGCCGCTCGGCAGGCTCGGCAAAAAGAAAAACAAGCTCCCCGCAGGCGAGGAGCCGAAAAGCGAAGAATAACCGATAAGGAGAAAACGCCTATGAAGCTCACCTGGCTGGGTCATTCCTGCTTCGCCGTCGAAAGCGGCGGCTATCGCGTCGTGCTCGACCCGTATTATGTGGAGAGTTATCCGCCGCTGCATACGAGCGCGAACGAAGTGCTCTGCTCGCACCATCACCGCGACCACGACTATGTGGATGCAGTGGAGCTCACGCCGCGCGGGGGCAGTCCCTTCACAGTGGAGACCGTCCAGGCCTTCCACGACGATCAGGGCGGCGCGCTGCGCGGAACGAACACCATCCACATCCTCGCTGCCGAGGGGCTGCGCGTCGTGCATCTCGGCGACCTCGGTCACGAGCTGAGCGGGGAGCAGCTCGCGCCGCTGCGCGGCTGTGACGCGCTGCTGATTCCCGTCGGCGGCTTCTACACCATCGACGCGGAGACCGCCAAGCGCGTGGCGGATGCCATCGCGCCGCGCGTGATCGTGCCGATGCACTACCGCCACGGCAGCCACGGCTACGATGTGATCGCCACGGTGGAGGACTTCCTGCGGCTCTATCCCGCAGACGAGGTGCACTGTCTTGACGGCAGCTCCTTTGAGCTGACGCCCGACGCGCCGCGCGGCGTGATCGTGCCGAAATTCATGGGCTGAACGCATATAGAAAAAGGAAGCGAAGGGGTCTCCCCTTCGCTTCCTTTTTTCATCTTAGAACCACTGCTTTTCCTGCGCCTTTTTTAGGACAAAGGGCAGCATCTCCTCGCGGTCGAGGACGGTGGTGTGGCGCACGGGGCGCTCGCGCAGACCGCGGAGGTTCTTCGGCGCGGGAATTCCGGTCAGACGCTCGAGCTGCTCCATGACGGCGAACTCATCGCCCTCCGCCTTTTCGCCGAGACCCCCGAGCACGGCGGCGGGGAACTTGTAGGGCGACGCGGTGGAGAGCACCACGACCGGCGCGTGAGCGGGGTTCGCCGCCTTGTACTGCTGCGCGACGTTCCACGCCACGGCGGTGTGCGTGTCGCAGAGATAATGATGCTCCTGCCAGACCCTGCCGATGGTCCGCTTCGTCTCGTCGTCGCCGCAGCAGCCCGCCCAGAAGAGGGACTGGATCTTCTCCTTCAGCTCCTCCGGCACCTCGTAGGCGCCGTCCTCGGTGAGCTGACGCATCAGCTTCGCCACCAGCTGCTCGTCGCCGGAGAGCAGGAACAGCAGGCGCTCGAGGTTGCTCGACACCAGAATGTCCATCGAGGGCGAGCTGGTGAGGTAGAACGGGCGCTTCTTATCATAGCGGCCCGTGCGGATGAAGTCGGTGAGCACGTTGTTGGCGTTGGACGCGCACACGAGCGTGCCGACGGGAAGCCCCAGCTCGTGGGCGAAGTAGCCGGCGAGAATGTCGCCGAAGTTGCCGGTGGGAACGACGTAGTCCACCCGCTCGCCGACGGCGACCGTGCCGCGGCGGACAAGGTCTGCGTAAGCGCGGAAGTAATAGACGACCTGCGGGGCAAGGCGGCCGATGTTGATGGAGTTCGCGCTCGACAGGCGCACGCCCTTGCCCGCGAGCAGCCCCTCGCCGCCGACCTTGGCAAAGACCTGCTTGACGGCAGTCTGCGCGTCGTCGAAGTTGCCGCGCACCGCGGCGACACAGGTATTGTCGCCGCCCTGCGTGACCATCTGCGCCTTCTGCACGGCGGACACGCCGCCGTCCGGGTAAAAGACGATGATCTTCGTGCCCACGACGTCGCAGAAGCCCTCCATCGCGGCCTTGCCGGTGTCGCCGGAGGTCGCGGTGAGGATCAAGATCTCATCGTCCACGCCGCACTTCTTCTTTGCCGCCGTCATCAGGTGCGGCAGCATCGAGAGCGCCACATCCTTGAAGGCGCTCGTGGGGCCGCGGAACAGCTCAAGCACCGTGTCCTCACCGACCGGAACGGTGGGGGTCAGGTCCTCGGTCTCGAATTTGCCGGTGTAGGCGGCATGGACAAGCTGCTCCATCTCCGCGTGCGTGAAGTCGGGCAGCAGCGCGCATAATATCTCCGTCGCCATGCCCTGCGTGGAGAGCGTCAGGCAGCGCTGCCAGTCGAAGTCCAGCCCCGCGAGGGCCGGCATGGCGTACAGCCCGCCGTCGGGGGCAAGGCCGTTCAGGATCGCTTCGGCGCTCGAGGCGGTGAGGGCCGCGTTGCGCGTGCTTTGATAGTTCATATTAAAAATACCTCCGCTTTTCGGTTTTTTTCATTTGCCATATCAAAATATTTTTTCGATTGCCTATTGCATTTCGACAATGCTCATGTTATATTGTTCCCATCAAAAAGTCAAGTGTTTTTCTATCACGGACATTTCCGTGCAAACTGCACAAATCGTCCATACTTGGCGGATTTTAAAGAGAGAAAGGCAGGCACACCCCATGAACATTGCATTGCTCGGCTTCGGCACCGTCGGCAAAGCCTTCTACGAGCTCACGCTCGGGCGGAGCGATCTGCGCGTGACGAGCGTTTTATCCCGCCGTCCGCGCCCGGAGCTTCCCTGCACCGTGACAAATGATTTCGACGAGATCGTGCGCGACCGCTCGGTCGGCATCGTGGTCGAGGTCATGGGCGGACTGGAGCCGGCTTACCGTTATATCTGCGCGGCCATGCGCGCAGGCAAGCATGTCGTCACCGCGAACAAGCAGCTCGTGTGCGCGCACTACGACGAGCTGCTGGAGCTTGCGAGGGAATGCGGCGTGTCGCTGCGCTGCACGGCGGCGGCGGGCGGCGGCATCCCGTGGCTCACGTCCCTCTCCCGCGCCGCGCGGCTCGATGAGATCACCGCCGTCGGCGGCATCCTGAACGGCACGACGAACTATATGCTCTCAGCCATGACGGTCTCCGGCGTCGATTATACCACCTGTCTGCGCGAGGCGCAAGCGCTCGGTTACGCCGAGGCCGATCCCACCGCGGACGTGGAGGGCTACGACGCGCGGCGCAAGCTGGTGCTCAGCGCGAACCTCGCCTTCGGCGCGTCGGTGCGGGAGGAGGAGATCCCCTGCTTCGGCATCTCGAGCGTGGAGAAAAAGGACTTCGCCGCTTGGCGCGAGCTGGGCAGGGTCTGCAAGCTCTTCGTCCGCGCCGAGCGGCACGAGGGCCGCATCTCCGCCTTTGTCTGCCCCACGCTCTTCCCCGCCGCGTCGCCGGTCGCGCAGACGAACGGCACGGGAAACCTCGTCACCCTGCGCGGCGCGCGCTTCGGCGAGCTGAGCTTTTCCGGCGCGGGCGCGGGCGGCTACCCCACCGGCAGCAGCGTGCTGAGCGACTGCGTGGACGTCATCGAGGGCTGCCCGAGCTTTTATGTCTCGCGGCACGAGGCGAAGCACATCGACAATTCCGCGGCGGCCGGCCGCTTCTACCTGCGCACGGGCAGCGAGACCGTCTGCACCGGGCCCATCACCGTCGCCGAGGCATTTGCGCGCGCCGAGCGCGCGCGCTCGTGCGGCGAACCGGTGTTCTTAGCAAGGATCGAGGAGGAGTAAAGAAAATGCTTAAGGTTCTGAAATTCGGCGGCTCGTCGCTCGCCGACGCCCAGCAGTTCGCCAAGGTCAAGGCCATCGTAGAGGCCGACGAGTCCCGCCGCGTGGTCATCGTGTCCGCGCCCGGCAAGCGCTTTTCCGGCGACCACAAGATCACCGATCTTTTGTACCTCTGCGCCGCGCACATCAAATACGGTGTGAGCTGCGAGGAAATTTTCGACATGATCCGCACGCGCTATCTCGAGATCGCGCACGACTGCGGTCTGAAGCTCGACCTGAATCCCGACTTCGACGCCCTGTGGGCGAAGATGCAGGAGGGCATCGAAAAGGACGAGCTGGCCTCGCGCGGCGAATACTTCTCCGCGCGGCTGATGGCCGAGTACCTCGGCTACGAGTTCCTCGACGCCGCCGAGTGGGTGAAGTTCCGCTTCGACGGCACGGTGGATACCGACGCGACCTACGAGGCGCTGCGCCGCGCCGCGGGCGACCGCAGCGTGGTCATTCCCGGCTTCTACGGCGTGATGCCCGACGGACGCATCCGTACCTTCTCCCGCGGCGGCAGCGACATCACCGGCGCGCTGGCGGCGGCGGCGCTGGACGCCGACGTCTACGAAAACTGGACGGACGTCTCCGGCATTCTGATGGCCGACCCGCGCATCGTGGACGATCCCGCGCCCATCCGCCACCTCACCTACGGCGAGCTGCGCGAGCTGAGCTACATCGGCGCGCAGGTGCTCCACGAGGGCACCATCTTCCCCGTGCGTGAGAAGAACATCCCGCTCAACATCCGCAACACGAACGAGCCGGAGCACCCCGGCACCACCATTCTCGAGAGCATCGAGGAGGACACGAACGACGGCAGCTTCATCACCGGCATCGCAGGCAAGAAGGGCTTCTCCGTCATCACCATCGCCAAGACCGGTATGTCCGGCGACCCCGGCACGCTCGTGCGGATCCTCGAAATTCTCGCCAAGCACGAGGTCAACGTGGAGTATATCCCCTCCGGCATTGACATCATCTCGCTGGTGGTGGAGAGCAAAAAGGTCTCCAAATGTCTCTACGCCATGCTGGGCGAGCTGCAAAAAGAGGTGCAGCCGAATAAGATAACGGTGACGGAGCACATCGCGGTCGTCGCGGCGGTCGGCCGGAAGATGGCGTACCGCCCCGGCGTTTCCGGCAAGATCTTTGCCAAGCTCGGTGAGAACGGCGTGAACATCCGCATGATCACGCAGGGTCCCGAGGAGCTGAACATCATCGTCGGCGTGGAGGAAAAGGACTTCGCGCAGGCCATTCGCGTACTGTATGACAGCTTTGTCAAGGAACATATTTAAGGAAAAGGTGAGGGTAATACCATGAAGATTTATAATGTAGGCATTCTCGGCGCGACGGGCGCCGTGGGCCAGGAAATGATGAAAATTCTGCTCGAGCGCAAGTTCCCCGTCGGCGAGCTGCGTCCCATCGCCTCCGCGCGCAGCGCGGGCAGCGAGATCGACTTCGGCGGCAGGAAGTGCACGATCGTCGAGGCGTCGGACGACGCCTTTGAGGGTCTCGACATCGTGCTCGGCGCGGCGGAGAACGACATTGCCGAGCGCTTCGCGCCCGCCATCGTTAAGTCTGGTGCCGTGTTCGTCGACAACTCCAGCGCCTTCCGTCTCGATCCCAAGGTGCCGCTGGTCATCCCCGAGATCAACCCCGAGGACGTGAAGTGGCACAGCGGCATCATCTCCAACCCCAACTGCACCACCATCGTCACCCTCGTCGCCATCAACGCGCTGGCGAAGGAAAGCCCCATCGAGACCATCATCGCCAGCTCCTATCAGGCGGTCTCCGGCGCGGGCAAGAACGGCATCGACGAGCTGCACGACGAAGTCGCAGCGCTCGCCGCGGGCAAGCCCGTCGAGCCGAAGGTGTTCCAGTACCAGATCGCCTACAACGTCATCCCCCAGATCGGCAGTGAGGCGTACATGGGCTACACGAGCGAGGAGATGAAGATGCAGAACGAGGGCCGCAAGATCCTCCACCTGCCCGAGATGAAGGTCAGCTGCACCTGTGTGCGCGTGCCCGTGGTGCGCAGCCACTCCGTCTCCGTCGTGCTGCGCACAAAGGAAAAGATCAGCGTCGAGCGCGCGCGTGATCTGATCGCCGCCGCGCCCGGCTGCAAGCTGACCGACGACCTTGCCAGCAAGGTCTACCCCATGCCGCTCGACACGAGCGATCAGGACCTCGTCTACGTCGGCCGCATCCGCGACGATCTGACCGACGAGCGCGGGCTGAACCTCTGGTGCTGCGGCGACCAGGTCCGCAAGGGCGCGGCGACCAACACCGTACAGATCGCGGAGCTGCTGCTCGAAAAATAAAGGCATTTTTGTGAAAGGGAGCCTCTGTCCGACGCCGGGCAGAGGCTCCCTTTGTTCATTGCGACATTTTTCTTGCTGTTTTTTTGGTAAGATGGACAGGGCAAAGTGCTTTGACTTTTTGGGAAGAGACTGCTACAATAAAAGAAAAGTGGAAACGTTACCGGTAAGGTTCCCGGAAACGGGCTTTGATTTTTTCATGCAGAGGGTGTCGCCATGACCATCAAGGACATTGCAAAGCTCAGCGGCGTGGGCGTGAGCACGGTCTCCCGTGTACTCAACGACCGCCCCGACGTGAGCGAGGAAAGCCGCCGCCGCGTGCTGGAGGTCATTGCCGAGCACAACTATCTGCCCAACAATTCCGCGCGCAGCCTTGTGCGCACGAAGTCCGACACCGTCGGTCTTGTGGTGCGCGGCGTGCAGAACCCCTTCTACACCGATATCATCCGCGCCATCGAGCATAAGCTCGACCTCGCGGGCTACACGATGGTCATGCGTCAGATCGCCTCCGGCGATGACGAGGTGAAGTGCGGCGCGGTGATGGAGCGCGAAAAGCGCCTGCAGGGCCTCATTTTTCTCGGCGGACGCTCGGATTACTCTCCCGCGGAGCTGGCGCTGCTCAACGTGCCCTTTGTCTGCTGCACCTACACCAACGCCTACGGCACGCTCGATCCGAGCAAGTATTCCTCCGTCTCCATCGCCGACGAGCAGGAGGCCTACCGCGCGGTCATGGAGCTGGCCAAAAAGGGCCACCGCCGCATCGCGGCGCTGACCGCCGACCCCGACGACAGCTCCATCTCCCAGCTGCGCTACTCCGGCTACGCCCGCGCGCTGCGCGAGCTGGGCATCCCTCCCGAAGATGAGGACGTCATCTGCGCGGACGATTTCACCGTGGAAAGCGGCTGCCGCGCCATGCGCGAGCGGCTGAAGCGTCCGGCGGACTTCACCGCCGTCTTTGCCATCGCGGACGACATGGCGATCGGCGCGATGCGCGCCCTGCGTGAGAGCGGGCGCAGCATTCCCGAGGACTGCTCCATCATCGCCATCGACGGCATCAATGTCTCCGAGTACATCCATCCCATGCTCACCACCCTCTGCCAGCCGATGACGGCTATGGGCACGAAGAGCGTCGAGCTGCTGCTCGGCGTCATCCGCGGCGGCGCGCACGACCATCTGACGCTGCCGACCACCCTGCGCGCGGGTGAATCCGTGCGCGACCTGACGAAATGATTTTCCCGCGCCGAGCGCGTGAAAATAAATTTGAATAAGGAGATCAATGAAACATGAAGAAGTATCTTGCGCTTGTCCTGGCACTTGTTATGGCTCTCAGCCTCGTTGCCTGCGGCAACAAGACGGCCGAGGAGCCCTCCGGTGACGGTGACGCCACCGAGGCCGCCGGCCGTGTGTTCTGGCTGAACTTCAAGCCCGAGGCGGACGGCACCCTGCAGAAGGTCGCCGCCATGTACACCGAAAAGACCGGTGTGCCCGTCACCATCCAGACCGCCGCGTCCGGCACCTACAACGAGACCCTGACCGCCGCGATGGATAAGGAAGCGCCTCCCACGATGTTCGTCGTCGGCAACCAGGCCGCCGTGGACACCTGGGGCGACTACTGCTACGACCTGACCGGCACGCCCATCGCGGGTGAGCTGACCACCGACGCCTACAACCTCTACGACGCCGACGGCAAGCTCTGCTCCATCGGCTACTGCTATGAGTGCTACGGCATCATCGTCAACGAGGATCTGCTGGCGAAGGCCGGCTATCAGCTCAGCGACATCACCAACTTTGAGACCCTCAAGGCCGTTGCGGAGGACATCCACTCCCGCGCCGCCGAGCTGGGCTTCGACGCCTTCACCTCCTCCTCCATGAGCGGCGACTCCAGCTGGCGCTTCACCGGCCACCTCGCCAACCTCGAGTATTACTATGAGTCCGTGGACGATCCCGACGTCTGGAAGGTCTGCCCCCCGAGCATCAAGGGCACCTACATGCAGAACTTCAAGAACCTCTGGGATCTCTACATCAACAACAGCGCGGTCGCTCCCTCCACTCTCGCTGCCGGCGGCTATGACGCCCAGGCCGAGTTCGGCAAGGAGCAGGCTGTGTTCTATCAGAACGGCTCCTGGGAGTGGGCGGCTCTGACCGGCACCGGCGATGGTCAGTACGGTCTTGACAACCTCTCCATGATCCCCTTCTACTGCGGCGTTGCCGGTGAAGAGAAGGCCGGTCTGAACTGCGGCACCGAGAACTGCTGGGCCGTGAACGCCAAGGCCTCCGCCGAGGACATTCAGGCTACGCTCGACTTCATGTATTGGCTCGTCACCGACGCTGAGGTCTCCCGTATGCTCGTCGATGAATTCGCCGTCATGCCCTACAAGCAGGCTGCCGAGTCCACCTGCGGCTTCCTGGCCGACGCCAACGCCTATGCCGCCGAGGGCAACTACGTCATGCCTTGGGTCACCAACTTCCAGCCCAACGTCGACGCCTACCGTGAAGCCATCGTCGCCGCGATGAACCAGTATGACAACGATCCCACCGACGCCAACTGGGAGCAGGTCAAGACCGCGTTCGTGGACGGTTGGGCCGTGCAGTACGCTGCCGCCAACGGCTAAGCGTCTCCATACCGCAAAACCTACCATTCTTATGAAGAGGGCGGGCCTTCGCCCGTCCTCTTCTTCTACCACGGCAGAGGCCGCAAGAGGCCCGCGCCGTGCTCAGTCAATCTATCTCGATGGGAGTGATCGAATTGAAGCGTAAACACGACGCAGCAGCCGTCAACAGCTCGCTCGTCCGCCGCCCGATCCGGCGGTGGGCCCCGCTGTTCATGGGTCCCATGCTCTGCGCCTTCGCCATTGGCTTCGTCTATCCGTTCTGCAAGGGCGTGTACCTCTCGTTCTGCAAGTTCAAGACGACCTCGGACGCGCAGTTCATCGGCTTCGGCAACTACATCAAGGCGCTGAACGACGCGAGCTTTGTCCATTCGTTCTGGTACACGGCGCTCTTTGCGCTCGTCTCGCTCGTGTTCATCAACGTGCTGGCCTTCGCCGTGGCCTATGCCCTCACACAGGGCATCAAGGGGAGCAATCTCTTCCGCACGGTGTTCTTCATGCCGAACCTCATTGGCGGCATCGTGCTGGGCTATGTGTGGTCGATGATTTTCGACGGCATCCTCTCGCGCTACGGCACGTCGATCCTGCTGGAGACGAAATACGGCTTCTGGGGCCTCATCATCCTCATGTGCTGGCAGCAGGTCGGCTATATGATGATCATTTACATTGCCGGCTTGCAGGCTGTGCCCGAGGATATGCTCGAGGCCGCGAAGATCGACGGCGCAAACCGCTGGCAGACACTCTGGAAGGTCACCATCCCGAACGTAATGCCCTCCATCACCATCTGCACCTTCCTCACGCTGACGAACAGCTTCAAGCTCTTCGACCAGAACCTCGCCCTCACGGGCGGTCAGCCCTACATCATCCAGTCCGACGGCTCAGCCATCAAGACGACTGAGATGCTGGCGCTGAACATCTACAACACGTTCTACGGGCAGAACGTCAACTCCCGCGGCACCGCGCAGGCCAAGGCCGTTTTGTTCTTCCTGCTCGTCGCCGCCATTGGTTTGATCCAGCTCCGCGCTACACGCAAAAAGGAGGTGCAGCAGTAATGAACGGTTCCCTTTCCGCCGAACGCCGCCGCAAGACCATTCTTTCGGTCGTGCTGGCCTTCATCTGCATCCTCTACATCCTGCCGGTGCTGGCTGTGGTAGTCAACTCCTTCAAGCTCAACACCTATGTCAAGACCGAGACCTTTGCCCTGCCCACCGCCGAGAGCTTTGCCGGCTGGGCAAACTACATCAAGGGCGTCACCTTCGGCAATTATCCCTTCTGGAAGTCCGCGTTCTACAGTCTTTTCATCACGCTTGTCTCCACGGCGCTGATCCTTCTGTGCACCTCGATGGCCGCGTGGTACATCGCCCGCGTGGACAGCAAGCTCTGCCGCGGCGTCTATTACCTCTGCGTCTTTTCCATGGTCGTGCCGTTCCAGATGGTCATGTTCACCCTCTCCAAGACCGCCGACCGCGTGAAGATCCCATACTTTAACTTTGCGAGCGGCAGCCTCGAAAAGGTCGCGCTCAATACGCCGTGGACTATTCCCATCATCTATCTCGGCTTCGGCGCGGGCCTTGCCATCTTCATGTTCGTGGGCTTCGTGAAGTCCATCCCGCTGGAGATCGAGGAGGCCGCCGCCATCGACGGCTGCGGTCCGCTGCGCACCTATTTCTCCGTCGTGTTCCCGATGCTGCGGCCTACGATGATCTCCGTCGGCATCCTCGAGATCATGTGGGTGTGGAACGACTATCTGCTCCCCTATCTCGTGCTCGACAGCACCAAGTACAAGACCATTCCCATCCATATCCAGTACCTCAAGGGCAGCTATGGCACGGTCGATCTCGGCGCGACGATGGCGCTCATCTTCCTGAGCATCGTCCCCGTCATCATCTTCTACCTCTGCTGCCAGAAATACATCATCAAGGGCGTCGCGGCCGGCGCCGTGAAAGGCTGATCTCACATGAATCGTTCCTCCGGCATTCTGATGCCGATCTCCTCGCTCCCCTCGCCCTACGGCATCGGCACGTTCGGCAAGGCGGCGTATGACTTTGCCGATTTTCTCCACGCGGCGGGACAGGGCTACTGGCAACTCCTGCCGCTCGGCCCCACAAGCTACGGCGACTCGCCGTATCAGAGCTTTTCGACCTTTGCGGGCAACCCGTACTTCATCGACCTTGATCTGCTCATCAAGGATAAGCTGCTCACGCGCAAGGAGGTCACCTCCTGCGCGTGGGGCTCGGAGCCTCGCTACGTCGACTACGGCAAAATTTACGAGAGCCGCTTCGCGCTGCTCGAAAGGGCCAAGGCGCGCGGCTGGGAGCGCGACCGCGAGGCGGTCGCCGCCTTCGAATCGGAAAACAGCCGCTGGCTGCCGGACTACGCGCTCTTCATGGCGCTCAAGCGGCATTTCGGCATGAAGTCCTGGACCGAATGGCCCGACGAAGGCGCGCGGCTGCACCGGGCCGACGCACTCGAGCGCTACCGCGCGGAGCTGCGCGGGGACGTGGAGCTGTTCACCTACATTCAGTTTCTCTTCTTCCGGCAGTGGAGTGCGCTCAAGAGCTACATCAACGGTCTCGGCATCCGCATCATCGGCGACATCCCCATCTATGTGGCGATGGACTCCTCCGACGTGTGGAGCGAGCCGGAGAAATTCCAGCTCGACGAGCGAAACGTACCCGTCGAGGTCTCCGGCGTGCCGCCGGACTACTTCAGCGCTGACGGTCAGCTCTGGGGCAACCCGCTCTACGACTACGAGGCCATGCAGAAGGACGGCTTTGAGTGGTGGATCCGCCGCATCGGCGGGGCGGCGAAGCTCTACGACGTCATCCGCATCGACCACTTCCGCGGCTTCGAGAGCTACTGGGCCGTGCCCTATGGCGAGACGACCGCGAAAAACGGCCGCTGGGTCAAGGGCCCCGGCATGGCGCTCGTCGGCGTGCTGACCGGCTGGTTCCACGACATCGAGTTCATCGCCGAGGATCTCGGCTATCCCACGCCGGAGGTCACGCAGCTGCTTGCCGACTCGCGTCTGCCCGGCATGAAGGTGCTGGAATTCGCCTTCGACTCGCGCGACACGAGCAGCTATCTGCCGCACAGCTACGGGGAGAACTGCATCTGCTACACCGGCACGCACGACAACGCGCCCCTCGCCCTTTGGCGCACGGAGGCGGATAAGGCGGATATTGCCTTCGCCGTGCAGTACCTTGGGCTCAACGACCGAGAGGGCTTCAACCGCGGCATCATCCGCGGCGGCATGAGCTCGGTGGCAAAGCTCTTCGTCGCGCAGATGCAGGACTGGCTCGAACTCGGCGCGGGCCACCGCATGAACATCCCCGGCACGAGCCGCGGCAACTGGGAGTGGCGTATGCTCCCGGGTGAGGCGAGCAAAAAGCTCGCCGGGCAGATCCGCGAAATGACGCGCATCTACGGAAGATCATAAAAGCTGTGAGCGAAAGGGCTGCCGCCGGCAGCCCTTTTCCATTTGACGCGGGCGCAAAAGCATGGTATCGTAGAGAAAAACGGATGCGCCGCGGCGCGGCGCTTTTTCAGAGGACAGGCCATGAAAAAACTCACCATCGGAATACTCGCCCATGTTGACGCGGGCAAAACGACCCTCTCCGAGGGCCTTTTGTATGCCGCGGGCGCGCTGCGCACGCTCGGCCGCGTCGATCACGGCGACGCCTTTCTGGACACCGAAGCGCTCGAACGCGAGCGCGGCATCACCATCTTTGCCAAGCAGGCGGTGCTCGACTGCGGCGGCACGCACATCACGCTGCTCGATACGCCGGGCCACGTCGATTTCTCCGCCGAAGCAGAGCGCACCCTGCAGGTGCTCGACTACGCGATCCTTGTCATCAGCGGCACGGACGGCGTGCAGGGCCACACCCGCACGCTCTGGCGGCTGCTGGAGCGCTACGGCGTGCCGACGTTCCTCTTTATCAACAAGATGGACCTTGCGGGCGCGGACCGCGCGGCGCTGCTGACGGATCTGCAAAAGAGCTTCGGCGCGTGCGTCGATCTCGGTGCGAAGCCGGACGTGCGCGACGAGTACGCCGCGCTGACCGACGAAGCGGCTCTCGAGGAGCTGCTGGAGCGCGGCGCGCTTTCGGACGACACGCTCGCCGCTTTGATCTCCGCGCGGAAAATTTTCCCCTGCTGCTTCGGCTCCGCGCTCAAAAACGAGGGCGTGGCGGAGTTTTTGCAGCTGCTCACGCGCTTCACGCGCGAGCCGGCGCGCGGCGCGGACTTCGGCGCGCGCGTCTTTAAGATCTCCCGCGACGCGCAGGGCACACGGCTCACGCACCTGAAGGTCACCGGCGGGACGCTGCGGGCAAAAACGCAGCTTCCCTGCGGCAAGGCCGACCAGCTCCGGCTTTACTCCGGTGCGAAGTTCCGCCCGCTCGACGCGGCAGGCGCGGGCGAGGTCGTGGCCGTCACGGGCCTTGCGGACACCTATCCCGGGCAGGGGCTCGGGGCGGAGGCGGACGGCGAAAAGCCGGTGCTGCAAAGCGTTTTGACCTACCGCATCCTCCTGCCCGGCGGCACGGACGCGCACACCGTCCTCCCGAAGCTGCGCGAGCTGGAGGACGAGGACCCGATGCTCCGCATCGTGTGGGAGGAAGCGTCCGGCGAGCTGCACGCCGAGCTGATGGGCGAGGTGCAGCTGGAAATTTTGCAGCGTCTCATATCCGACCGCTTCGGCCTCTCCGTCACGTTCGGCGAGGGCGGCATCGTTTACAAGGAGACCATTGCCAACACCGTCGAGGGCGTCGGGCACTTCGAGCCGCTGCGCCACTACGCCGAGGTGCATCTGCTGCTCGAGCCCGCCCCGCGCGGGAGCGGCGTTCAGCTTGCCTCCGCCTGTCCGACGGATGAGCTGGACCTCAACTGGCAGCGTCTCATTCTCACGCACCTTGCCGAGCGCGCGCATCCCGGCGTGCTGACGGGCAGCGCGCTGACCGACGTAAAAATGACGCTCCTCGCGGGCCGCGCGCACCTCAAGCACACCGAGGGCGGCGATTTCCGGCAGGCGACCTACCGCGCCGTGCGGCAGGGTCTGATGCAGGCCGAGAGCGTGCTGCTCGAGCCGTTCTATGATTTCCGTCTCGAGCTGCCGCCGGAGTGCGTGGGCCGCGCGATGACCGACCTTGCCGCGATGGGCGGCTCGGCGGACGCGCCGGAAACGGTCGGCGGGGAAACGGTGCTCACCGGCTTCGCGCCGGTCAAGGGACTGCGCAGCTACGCGCGTGAGGTCGCGGCCTACACCCGCGGACGCGGACGTCTGAGCTGCACCCTGCGCGGCTACGAGCCCTGCGCGGACGCGGAGAGCGTCATCGCCGCCATCGGCTACGATCCCGAGCGCGACGCGGAAAATCCCACCGGCTCGGTGTTCTGCGAGCACGGCGCGGGTGTCTACGTTCCGTGGAACGAGGTCAAGGTCCGCGCACGTCCCCTGCGTTCTGCAGGAGCGTCCTGTTGAAGCCGCCGAACCCATGCCGACACGCAGCCGCGGGTCCTCCGGCTCCGCCGCCGAGGACAAGGAGCTGCTCGCCATCTTCGAGAGCACCTACGGCAAGGTCGAGCGCCGCGCGTTCGAGCCAAAGCGCGCGCCCGCGCGCACCGCGCTCGACGAGACGCGCTATAACATCAAAAATCAGAAGACCGGTCCCGAGTATCTGCTCGTGGACGGCTATAACATCATCTTCGCGTGGGACGCGCTCAAAAAGCTCGCCGCGCAGGACGTCGCCGCCGCGCGCGAGGCGCTCGCGGGCATCCTTGCCAACTACCGCGGCTGGCGAAGGTGCGAGATCATTCTGGTCTTCGACGCTTACAAGGTCAAGGGCAATCCCGGCTCGATGGAAAAGAAAAACGGCATCTACATCGTCTACACCAAGGAGGCGCAGACCGCCGACAGCTACATCGAGCGCGCGACCTACGACCTCGGCAAAAACCACCGCGTCCGCGTCGCCACGTCGGACAACATGGAGCAGGTCATCATCCTCGGTCACGGCGCGCTGCGCATCTCCGCCCGCGCGTTCGAGGAGGAGATTGCCGAGGCCGAGGGGCAGATCAGCGACCTCATCGAGCGCTGGAACGTGCGGGACTTCGATCTGCGCCGCGTGCGCGCCACCGCGACCATCATTGGCAAAAAAGAAGAGAAAGGGTCCTGAGACCTTTTCTCTTTTTTTCCTTGACAAATACCCCATAGGGGTATATAGTGCAGATACCCCCAAGGGGTATATCGCTATCAGGGAGGCACGGTATATGGACCGATCGGAATGCTGCCGCTGCTCGCAGCGCAAAAAGGAGCGCTCGCCGGAGGAGTACAAAAAGCTCATTCACCGGCTCAACCGCATCGAGGGGCAGATCCGCGGCATCCGCAGCATGGTGGAGTCCTGCGCGTACTGTCCCGACATTTTAGTGCAGGCCGCGGCGGTCAACGCGGCGGTCAACGCCTTCAACAAGGAGCTGCTTGCCGCACACATCCGCACCTGCGTAGCGGAGGATATCCGCGCCGGCAGGGACGAGACCATCGACGAGCTGGTGACGACGCTTCAAAAGCTCATGAAATGAGCGAAAACCGCACAACCTAACCGCAATTTCACAGAACCGAGGAACACGCAATGACACAATACAATGTGACCGGCATGAGCTGCGCCGCCTGCTCGGCTCGGGTCGAAAAGGCAGTGAGCAGGATCCCGGGCGTCACGTCCTGCTCGGTGAGTCTGCTGACGAACTCGATGGGCGTGGAGGGTTCCGCCGCGCCGCAGGACATCATCGCCGCCGTACAGGCGGCGGGCTACGACGCGTCCTTAAAGGGCGCGGGCAAAGCCGCGCCGAGCGCTGCCGAGGCGGAGGCCGCGCTGGAGGATCACGAAACGCCGAAGCTGAAGCGCCGGCTGCTCTGGTCGCTCGGTTTCCTGCTCGTGCTGATGTATTTTTCGATGGGACACATGATGTGGGGCTGGCCGCTGCCCGCGTTCTACACGGACAACCATGTGGCGATGGGCCTGACCCAGCTGCTTTTAACGGTCGCCGTCATGGTCATCAACCAGAAATTCTTCATCAGCGGCTTCCAGAGCCTGTGGCGCCGTGCGCCGAACATGGATACGCTTGTCGCTCTCGGCGCGACGGCAGCCTTCGGCTACAGCACCTACGCCCTCTTCGCCATGACCGGCGCACAGGTGCGCGGCGACACGGAGGCCGTGATGACCTACATGATGGACTTCTACTTCGAGTCCGCCGCCATGATCCTCACGCTCATCACCGTCGGCAAGATGCTCGAGGCCCGCTCCAAGGGCCGCACGACCGACGCGCTCAAGGGCCTGATGAAGCTCGCGCCGCAGACCGCGACGGTCGAACGCGACGGTAGGGAGCTTGAGGTCCCCATCGAGCAGGTGCAGAAGGACGACATCTTCGTGGTCCGCCCCGGTGAAAGCATCCCCGTGGACGGCGTGGTGCTTGACGGCGCAAGCGCCGTCAACGAGGCGGCGCTGACGGGCGAGAGCCTGCCGGTGGACAAGACCGCGGGCGACACGGTCTCCGCCGCAACGGTCAACCAGTCCGGCTTCCTGCGCTGCCGCGCCACGCGCGTCGGCGAGGACACCACGCTTTCGCAGATCATTCAGATGGTCAGCGACGCCGCCGCGACCAAGGCCCCCATCGCAAAGATCGCGGACAGGGTCTCCGGCATATTCGTGCCGGCCGTCATTGCCATCGCGGCGGTGACGACCGCCGTGTGGCTGCTGCTCGGTCAGAGCGTCGGCTTCGCCCTCGCGCGCGGCATTTCCGTGCTCGTCATCAGCTGTCCCTGCGCGCTGGGGCTCGCCACGCCCGTCGCCATCATGGTCGGCAGCGGACTGGGCGCGAAGAACGGCATTCTGTTCAAAACCGCCGCGTCGCTGGAGGAGACGGGCCGCGTGGACATCGTCGCGCTGGACAAGACCGGCACCATCACCGCAGGCGAGCCGCAGGTCACCGAGCTTCTTCCCGCAGACGGTGTAAGCGAAGCAGAGCTGCTTCGCGCGGCGCTCGCGCTCGAGCAGAAGAGCGAGCATCCGCTCGCCCGCGCCATTCTGGAAAGGGCACAAGCCGACAGCCTGACCGCGGATGAGGTCACAGACTTCCGTGCGCTCTCCGGCAGCGGGCTGACCGCCGTGCGGAACGGGCAGACGCTCTGCGGCGGCAGTCTCGCCTACGTTTCCACCGCATCGGAGGTCTCACCCGCCATGCGCGAGCGCTGCGAGGCGCTTGCGGAGGACGGCAAAACGCCGCTGCTCTTCAGCGAAAACGGCAGACTCCTCGGCGTCATCGCCGTGGCGGACGTCATCAAGCCCGACAGCCCGCAGGCCGTGCGCGAGCTGCGGAATATGGGCATCGAGGTCGTCATGCTCACGGGCGACAACGAACGCACGGCGCGCGCCATCGGCGCCGCCGCGGGCGTGGACCGCGTGATCGCCGGCGTGCTGCCCGACGGCAAGGAAGCGGAGATCCGCCGCCTGCGCGAGCGCGGCAAGGTCGCCATGGTCGGCGACGGCATCAACGACGCTCCCGCGCTCACCCGCGCGGACGTGGGCATCGCCATCGGCGCGGGCGCGGACGTCGCGCTCGACGCGGCGGACGTGGTGCTGATGAAGAGCCGTCTGAGCGACGTGCCCTCCGCCATCCGTCTGAGCCGCGCGACGCTGCGCAACATCCACCAGAACCTCTTCTGGGCGTTTTTCTACAACACGCTCGGCATCCCGCTGGCCGCGGGCGTGTTCGTCCCGCTGGGGCTGACGCTCAACCCCATGTTCGGCGCGGCGGCGATGAGCCTGTCGAGCTTCTGTGTGGTGTCCAACGCCCTGCGGCTGAATCTCTTCAAGCTCCGCGACCCGAAGCACGACCACAAGCACAGAAAAAAGCCTGCCTCTGAAAACACGGCACCGGCAGAAGAAAAAACTACAACGGAAAAGGAGAAAGAAACCATGAAAAAGACGATGAAGATCGAAGGCATGATGTGCGCCCATTGCGAGGCGGCCGTCAAAAAGGCGCTCGAGGCCATTCCCGAGGTCGTGGATGCCGAGGTCAGCCACACCGCCGGCACCGCCGTCGTGACGCTGCAGTCCCCCGTGGACGACGCCGCGCTCAAGAAGGTGGTGGAGGACAAGGACTACAAGGTCCTCGGCATCGAATAAGGCAAAAGAGAAGGAAAGCGCGCTCGGATCCGAGTGCGCCTTCCTTCTCTCTTTTCTTTATGCCGCGATCGGCATTACTGGGGGGAGCGTGATGATCGTCGCGCCTGCGGGCGGAGCCGTGAGCGGCTTTTCGCTCGTCGCGCGGACGCTGACCGCCGCGTCAAAGGTCACGTCGCAGACGTTGCGCACCTGCACCGTTCCCTTGGCGGTCATACGACTGCTGTTGCCGGCGAGCGTGTAGTCGATGCGAAGCGCCGCTTCCTCATTGATGCTCGTCGACGCTGTGTACTTGAGCTCCACGCCGCCGTCGCTGCGCATCGTCAGGTCAATACTCAGCTCCTCGACGCCGCTGTCCGCGATAAAGCCCGGGATGGCTTCTGCCAGCAGCATCGCAAGCTCCTCCTTGCCGAAGTGCCACTTATAGCCGCTGCCAGACTTGGTGAAGGTCTCGTCGCCGAACAGCTCGACCGCGGCGGCGGCAAGCTGATCCGTACCGCTCCAGCCCTCATAGAATCGGTTCGCGTCGCCCTGCTTCATCGCGGCATAGAGGGCTTTGCCGACGGTGTAGTCCTCATTGCCGCCGTACATCGACCTGTAGAGGTCGGGGAAGCTCATCACAGCGTCCGTCGCATACCATGCTCCAGAGACAGCCTGCGGCGCATTTGCCTTTGCCATCGCCGCGTCAAGGAGCGGGGACCTAAAGTAGAGCTTATCAGAGAATATAGCCTCCAGCTCGGGCTTGACGGTCAAGGCGCGGTACGCCTCCGGCAGCTTTCCGCCAAGCCCCTCGAGGAGCTCCGCCAGCTTGCCGAGGTCGGCGCTCAGGCTCATGCTCATGCCGTCCTTGCCCAGCAGCACGGACGCCTTGCCGGAATACGGATAGCTGCGGTCGCCCTTGATGGAGTCGATGACCTTGACCGTGCCGGAGAGGGTCACATCCTCCTTATAATTCTTGGAGGCGTCAAAGCGCTTCGCATTTCCGGCCAGATAGCCGTTGAGGATGGTGAGACGGCTGTCCACCTTTTCCGCGAAGGTCTCCTCGTCGAGCAGGAACGCCATGCGGTAGCCGTTGTCCCAGAACACGTCGTAGCCGAGCACCTGCGAGAAGAAGCGTACCGGCACCATCGTGCGGTTGGAGGGCGTCACATAGGAGCGGACGTCCATCTTCACCGTCGAGCCGTCGGCGCGCGTGATGACGTCGCTGCCGACGACGTGGGTAAAGCTCGCCTTTTCGCCCGTCACAACGGCGGTCCTGGTGTCCGCGTCGTAATCGACCCTTGCGCCCATCGCCTCAAGTGAGGCGCGCAGCGGCACCATCGTGCGCCCGTTCTTCACCTCGGGCACTGCGTCGGTGAAAGCAATGCATCGGTCGCCCAGCAGCACATTGACCTGCCCGGCCACGCCGCCGAGCGCCTTGATGTTCTGCTCGCGCTGTTCCTTTGAAACCGTCGCGGCAGCCTTCGGATCGGCGCTGACGAGAATATAGGTCGGACCGTCGGCTCCGCCGATGATGCCAATATCCTCGCCCGCCGCGCTTGCGGGGACGGCCAGCGCCAGCGCCAACATCAGCGCCAGCAGAAGAGCGATCAGTTTTTTCATTTTTCCATTCTCCTTCCCTGTGTGGGTCCATTGGGTATCCTGTTCCTTCAGCGTACCATAAACGCCGCTCTTTTGCAAGGGCTTTGCCCCGTTTTCCGCCCTCCTACGAAATGTCCGCCAGTTCCAGATACTTGTAGCCGTTCTCTGCGATATGGTCCTTGCGGCCCTGCAGATTGTCGCCGAGGAGCAGATCGAATACCTGCGCGGTCGCCTCCGCGTCCTCGGGCATGACCTTGATGAGACGGCGCGTTTCGGGGTTCATGGTCGTCAGCCACATCATCTCCGGGTCGTTCTCGCCGAGGCCCTTGGAGCGGTCGACCTTATAGCGCTTGCCCTCAAGCGTTTTTACGATGTCGTTCTTCTCCTTGTCGGAGTAGGCGAACCACGTCTTGTCGCCGCAGTTGATCTCAAAGAGCGGCGTTTCCGCGATGTAGACGTAGCCCTCGCGGATGAGCGTGGGGCAGAGACGGTAGATCATCGTCAGGATCAGCGTGCGGATCTGGAAGCCGTCCACGTCCGCATCGGTGCAGATGACGACCTTGCTCCAGCGTAGATTGTTGAGGTCGAAGGCGTTGAGCTCCTTGACCGCCTTGCCCTGCACCTCCACGCCGCAGCCGAGCACCTTCAGAAGATCGGTGATGATCTCGCTCTTGAAAATGCGGGCGTAGTCAGCCTTGAGGCAGTTCAGGATCTTGCCGCGCACGGGCATGATGCCCTGAAACTCCGCGTCGCGCGAGAGCTTGACGCTGCCGAGGGCGCTGTCGCCCTCAACGATATAAATTTCGCGGCGGGACACGTCGCGCGTGCGGCAGTCCACGAACTTCTGCACGCGGTTGGAAATGTCGATATTGCCGGAGAGCTTTTTCTTGATGTTCAGCCGCTGCTTTTCCGCGCTCTCGCGGCTTCTTTTGTTGATGAGCACCTGCTCGGCAATCTTGAGCGCCTCGACGCGGTTCTCGATGAAGTAGGTCTCCAGGCGGGACTTCAAAAAGTCCGTCATGGCCTCCTGCACGAATTTGTTCGTGATGGATTTCTTCGTCTGGTTCTCGTAGCTCGTCTGCGTGGAGAAGTTGTTGGACACAAGCACGAGGCAGTCCTCCACGTCCTGCCAGGTGATCTTGCTCTCGTTCTTCTGATACTTGCCGCTGTCCTTGAGATACTTGTCGATGGCGTAGACGAAGGCCGTCTTAGTCGCCTTTTCCGGCGCGCCGCCGTGCTCGAGCCACGAGGAGTTGTGGTAGTGCTCGATGACGTTCACGCGGTTGGAAAAGCAGCAGGCGCACGAGAGCTTGACCTTATACTCGGGCTTATCCTCGCGGTCACGTCCGCGGCGCTCCGTCTCCCAGAAAACGGGCGTGGTCAGCGCGCCCTCGCCCGCCAGCTCGGTCACATAGTCCACGATGCCGTTTTCGTAGAGGAACTCCTGCGTCTCGAATTTGCCGCCCACCTGGTCGCGGAAGCGGAACGTGATGCCCGCGTTCACGACCGCCTGACGGCGCAGCACGTCGGTAAAATACGACGCGGGGATGTTGATGTCGGTAAACACGTCGAGATCGGGCAGCCAGCGCGTGAGCGTGCCGGTCTTCTTGCCGCGGTCGGTCGGCTCGATCTTCAGCTCCTCGCCCTTTTTGCCGGTGATCTGCCCGCGCTCAAAGTGGAGGGAATATTTGTTCCCGTCGCGCCAGACGGTCACATCCATATAGCGCGAGGCGTACTGCGTGGCGCAGGCGCCGAGGCCGTTGAGGCCGAGGGAATATTCGTAGTTGTCGCCGTCGAGATTGTTGTACTTGCCGCCGGCGTAAAGCTCGCAGTACACAAGCTCCCAGTTGTAGCGCTTTTCCTTGGGGTTCCAGTCCACGGGACAGCCGCGCCCGTTGTCCTCCACCTCGATGCTGCCGTCGGCGTAATGCGTGAGCGTGATGACCTTGCCGTGCCCCTCGCGCGCCTCGTCGATGGAGTTCGAGAGGATCTCGAACACCGCGTGCTCGCAGCCGTCCAGTCCGTCCGAGCCGAAGATAACGCCCGGGCGCTTGCGCACGCGCTCCGCGCCCTCGAGTAAGGAAATGCTCTCGTTGCCGTAATTCTTTCCTGCCTTTGCCATTTGTCTTCTCCGTTTCCATAGGATACTATTCCTTGTATATTATAGCCGCTCCGTCCCACAATAGCAAGTGTTTTGATGCGCTCCCGCGCCGCGTCCCGCGCTTGTTAAAAACTCGCGCAGCATTCTCAAATAGTTTTTGTATCGGTCAAAAAATAATCGAGCGTCAACCTGTAAATTTCTTGTAAAATCAAGGTTATTCACAGTTTCCACAGAGTTATCCACATTCATTATGTCAACACAAAATCACGCAAAAAATGCGCTTTTTCTCTCCCCTTCGACCTCTTGCAATGTGCGCGCAGGTGTGCTACCATAGGCGCAGAAAATCCGCGTGCGCTCCATTCCGCACGCAGACAAGGAGGACCCATTCCATGCAGGCATTTGAATTTTACTGCCCGACTAAGATCTATTTCGGCAAGGGCGCGGAGGCCCGCGTCGGCGAGGCGGTCAAGCACTTCGGCGGCACGAAGGTCTTTATCGTCTACGGCGGCCACAGCGCCGTGAAGAGCGGGCTTATCGCGCGCATCGAGCAGACGCTCACCGACGCAGGGCTTGAGCACATGAGCTTCGGCGGCGTGCAGCCCAACCCGCGCCTGTCTCACGCGCGCGAGGGCGTGCAGAAGGCGCTCGCCTTCGGCGCGGACTTCATTCTCGGCGTCGGCGGCGGCAGCGTGATGGACACGTCCAAGGCCATCGCCCACGGCGTCGCCAACCCCGAAACGGACATCTGGGATTTCTGGAGCAAGAAGGCGGCGCTCACCAAAACGAGCAAGCTCGGCGCAGTGCTGACCATCTCCGCCGCCGGCAGCGAGACGAGCGACAGCGCCGTGCTCACGAACGATGAGACGACGCTCAAGCGCGGTCTGAACACCGATCTGCAGCGTCCGCTCTTCGCCATCATGGACCCCGAGCTGACCTATACGCTCCCGCGCTATCAGGTCGGCTGCGGCGTGGTGGACATCATGATGCACACGCTTGAGCGCTACTTCAACCCCGGCCATCCCTCCAACCGCATGACCGACGAGATCGCCGAGGGCCTGCTGCGCACGGTGATCGACGCGGGCCGCGTCGCCATGCAGGACAGTCACAATTATGACGCCATGAGCGAGATCATGTGGGCCGGCTCCCTCTCGCACAACAACCTCACGGGCCTCGGCGGCGTGAAGGACTTCTCCGTGCACCAGTTCGGTCACGAGCTCTCCGGTATGTTCGACGCCGCGCACGGCGCGACGCTCTCGGTCATGTGGCCGCAGTGGGCGCGCTATGTGGTGGACACCGATCCCGCGCGCTTCGCGCACTACGGCGAGGCCGTTTGGCGCCTTACCCGCAAGGACGGCGAGAGCGACCGTGACCTTGCCCTCCGCGCCATCGACACGACCGAGGAGTTTTTCCGCTCCATTGATATGCCGACCACCTTCACCGAGCTCGGCATCGGCGTGCTCAGCGAGGAGCAGCTGCGCGAGCTTGCCGAGCGCTGCACCTTCTTTCACACCCGCGTTGTCGGCAAGTTCTGCCCGCTCGATTACGACGGCATTCTCGCCGTCTACCGCATGGCAAACAAGTAAACCGCACTGAGAAAGGCGTGCCGTCCGGCACGCCTTTCTCTCTATTTACCGTTTCAAAATGCCCAGAAGCCCGCGCCTGAGGATCCGCCCACCCGCGGAGACGAGCTGCGTCTCGATTTTGGACTGGAGCCGCTCGGCCTTTTTCTTTGCCGCGGCGGCCTCGCGCTCGCGCTGCCGCTCGAGCTTTTTCTGCTCGGCCTCGGCGGCCCTCTCCGCCCTCCGGCGCGCCTCGTCCTCCAGCTTTTGTGCGCGGCGGCGCTCCTCATCCTCTAACTTCTGCGCGCGCCTGCGCTCCTCGTCCTCTAACTTCTGGCGGCGCTTTTCCTCGGTGGCCTCCTCCTTGGCGCGCTGCTTTTCCTGCTCCGCAGCCAGCCTTTCCTGCGCGAGGCGGTCCTCCTCTTGCTGCTTTTGCAGCGCCGCGGCATCCGCCTGCTCGGTCAGCACCTCGTAGGCGGAGAGATTGTCCACCGCGTCGTCGTACTTCTCCATGCCGTCATGCAGCATGGCCTTCATGCGCGCCATCGGCTCGGGCGCACCCATGAGGCTCTGCGGGCAGACGATCTTCGTGCGCTGCACGATGGTCGGCACGCCCTGTTCATCTAAAAACGAGGTCAGCGCCTCGCCGACGCCGAGCTCCATAATGGCATCCTCCGCGCGGAAGGCGGGGTTGGCGCGGAACGCCTGCGCCGCGACGCGCACCGCCTTGAGCTCGGCGGGCGTATAGGCGCGCAGCGCGTGCTGCACGCGGTTGGAGAGCTGCGCGAGCACCGCGTCGGGAATATCGCTCGGGCTCTGCGTCACGAAGAACACGCCCACGCCCTTCGAGCGGATGAGCTTGACGGTCTGCTCGATCTTCTGCACGAGGACCGCCGGCGCGTCGCGGAAGAGTGTGTGCGCCTCGTCGAAGAAGAACACCAGCTTGGGCTTTTCCAGATCGCCCGCCTCGGGCAGGCTCTCAAACAGCTCCGAGAGCATCCACAAAAGGAAGCTCGCGTAGAGCGTCGGGTTCTGCACCAGCTTCACGCAGTCGAGCACGTTGACCATGCCGCGGCCGTCCGCGTCGGTGCGCATCCAGTCATAGATGTCGAGCGGCGGCTCGCCGAAGAAGAGGTCGCCGCCCTGCTGCTCGAGCGGCAGCAGCGCGCGCAAAATCGCCGCGACGGACTGCGGCGTGATGTTGCCGTAGGTCATCATGTACTCCGCGCGGTGCTCACTGACGTAGTTCAGCATGGCGCGTAGGTCCTTGAGATCGAGGAGCAGCAGCCCCTTGTCATCCGCGATGCGGAACACGATGTGCAGGATGCCCTCCTGCGCGGGCGTGAGGCTGAGGATGCGGGACAAAAGCTCAGGCCCCATGTCGCTCACCGTCGCGCGGACGGCGTGGCCGCCGGTCTGATAAATGTCCCAGAAGGTCGTGGGATAGCCCTTGTAGGCAAAGCTGCCGCGCAGACCGAAGCGGTCGATGCGCTTTTCCATGCCCTCGCTGCTCACGCCGGGGGCGCAGATGCCCGCGACGTCGCCCTTGACGTCGCACAGGAACACCGGCACGCCCGCGTCGGAAAAGCTTTCGGCCATCACTTTCATCGTGATGGTCTTGCCCGTGCCGCTCGCGCCCGCGATCAGGCCGTGGCGGTTGCACATATTGAGCGCAAGCTCCACGCGCGCGCCGTCCGCAAGTCCCATGTAGATCTTACCGTTTTCGTACATCGTGCCATCCTCCGTTGTTTGATTCGATGGCAACATTATAGAATATCGTGCGGCGCGGCGCAAGAGAAAAGCGCGGCCCCGCCGCGCTTTTTCCCTATCCCATCAGCATCAGCACCACGCCGTACACGACGCTCGCGAGCGTGCCGAACACGATCACCGGCCCCGCGATGACGAACATCTTTGCCGCCATGCCGGTGATGATGCCCTCGGCCTTGAAGTCGATGGCGGGCGAGACGACGGAGTTGGCAAAGCCCGTGATCGGCACGAGCGTGCCCGCCCCCGCGAAGCGGGCAAGGGAATTATACAGGTTCAGCCCCGTGGTCAGCGCCGCTAAAAAGATGAGCGTGACGGAGGTCGCGGTGCCCGCGTCGGCCTTGTCGAGCCCGAGGGACCTGTAGCCGTCCAGAATGAGCTGACCGAGCACGCAGATCGCGCCGCCGATCAGAAAGGCGAGCGCCGTATCCTTCCAGATGGGCGACTTCGGCGCCCTTTCCTTGATATACGCCTGATATTCCTGCGGTGACATATCCATAAGATCACTCCTTTTGGCATAGCATTTCCAGCGGGAGTATTTTTATCCATCGTTGCCTTTCCCCGCAAAATCGGCTACAATGGACGCGAGGTGATACCATGCGCTCACTTGGGCTTTACATCCACATTCCGTTCTGCAAGGCGAAGTGCATTTACTGCGACTTCTACTCCCTGCCGCGCGCCGAGGGACAGATGGACGCTTACGTCTCCGCGCTGACCGCGCAGCTTGCCGCGTGGCGGGAGCGCACGGCGGACTGCACCGTAGACACCGTTTACTTCGGCGGCGGCACGCCGAGCTATCTCGGCCCCGACTGCCTGTGCCGCCTTCTGGACGCGGTTTTTCAAAGCTACCGCGTCGCCCCCGGCGCGGAGATCACGCTCGAGGCCAACCCCGACAGTGCGCAGGATATTTCCGCCCTGCGGCAGCTGCACGATGCAGGCTTCGACCGCCTCTCGCTCGGGATGCAGTCCGCGGACGACGCGGAGCTGCGGCGCATTGGACGCGTCCACACGTACGCGCAGACCGTCCGCGCGGTGGAGAACGCCCGCGCCGCGGGCTTTGACAATTTGAGCCTCGACCTCATCTACGGTCTGCCCGAGCAGACGATGACGCGCTGGCAGGCAAACCTCGACGCCGCGCTCTCGCTCGCGCCCGAGCATCTTTCCTGCTACGGGCTGAAGGTCGAGGAGGGCACGCCGCTCTTTGCGCAGCGCAAGCGCTTCACGCTGCCGGACGACGACGCGCAGGCGGATATGTACCTCTACGCCGTCGATTTCTTGGCGCAGCATGGCTATGAGCAGTATGAAATTTCCAATTTCTGCCGCTCCGGACGGGAATCCTGCCACAACAGCCGCTACTGGGCGCTCTCGGAGTACCTCGGCTTCGGCCCCGGCGCGCACAGCGACTTCGGCGGCGAGCGCTTTGCGCTCGCGCGCGATCTCGACGCCTACCTTGCGGGACACACCGTCTATTCCGAGTGCTCCGCGCCCTCGGCGCGTGAGCGGGAGACCGAGCGCGTCATGCTCGCGCTCCGCACGACCCGCGGCGTCGCCGCGGATACGCTGCCGGAAGCCGCGCGGCGCATTCTCCGGAATTGTGAAGCCCACGGCCTCGCCCATCTTTCCGGCGGCTTTTATGCCCTCACGCCCCGCGGCTTTCTGGTCTCCAACGCCATCCTTGTCGATCTTTTGGAAACAATGGAGCTTTGACGGAACTTTTTTCCGTCTTTCTTCGTCTTTACTTTTAAGGGCCGTCATGGTATAGTAACGTTATGTCAACTTTTGCTGTGCAAAAGCATAGCAAAAACAGGTATGTGCCGTATTTCAAAAGGAGATCATTATGAAAGCACTGTCCCGCAAATGCACCGCCTTTCTCTTATCCCTCACCCTGCTGCTGACGCTCGCGCCGACGGCGCTCGCCTCCGAAGCGCTGGGCGACGACCTTGACCTGCGCTCAACAACGCTCAACCGCGGCGCCGAGCTCGGCGAGGGCACGTTCTGGAGCAACACCTTCTCCGACCTGCGGCAGGAAAACTACGTCGTCTACACGCCGAACACGAGCGTGACGCCCATCGTCACCTACGGCGATTACACCACCGCGACGAGCACCGTTTCCGCCGCCGCCAAGCGGCTGGAGGAGCAGGGCCTGCGTGTGGTCGCGGGCATCAACGGCGACTACTACGATACGCTCAACGGCGCGCCGCTCGGCACGGTGATGACCGATGGCGTGCTGCGCGTCGCCTCCGCGAGCAACTATGCCGTCGGCTTCCGCGCGGACGGCACAGCCATCCTCGGCGCTCCGGCGCTGGCAATGCAGGTCGAGAGCGCCAACACGTCCTTTTCCATTGCCGCCGTCAATCAGGTGCGCTACTCCTACGGCGGCATCTACCTCTACACCTACGATTTCAACGCCCGCCGCTCCACCGGCACCAACGCCGCGGGCTATGACGTGGTCTGCTCGGCGGTCGACGGCCGCCTGAGCATCGGCGAATCGCTGACGCTCACCGTGGACGAGATCCTGCCCGAGGCCACCGACACCGCCGTGAGCGAGGGCAAATACGTCCTGACGGCGAACCTCCTCTCCGGCGAGGAGAACCTTGCTCTGCTGCGCGCGCTTGCGGTCGGCGACACGCTGACCGTCACCGTCCGCGCGGCGGACGGGGGCTGGAACGATGTGGATTACATGATCGGCGCGCTCTATCAGCTCGTGGAGAACGGCGAGGTCTGCAAGGGGCTTGAGGCCGGCGCCGCGCCGCGCACCGCCATCGGTCAAAAGGCCGACGGCAGCCTTGTGCTCTACACCATTGACGGCCGCCGGAAGGGCTACTCCATCGGCGCGAGCCTGACGCAGGTCGCGCAGCGCATGATCGAGCTCGGCTGTGTGACCGCGCTGAGCCTGGACGGCGGCGGCTCGACGACTCTGTGCGTCACGCTGCCGGAGGACGGCAATGCCGGCGTCTACAACACCCCCTCCGAGGGCAGCCTGCGCGCCGTGACGAACCACATCTTCCTCGTTGCGTCGAATGAGCCGAGCGGCACGCTCGACCACATCGCGCTGCGCACGGAAAGCGACCGCGTGCTCGCGGGCGCGCAGGTCCTGCTCCGCGCCGCCGCCATCGACACGAACTACATCCCCATGGATAAGGAGGTATCCATCGCAAGCGACCGCGGCAGTGTGCGGACCGACGAGCTGGGCAATACGGTCCTGACCGCGCCGAAAACCGCCGGCACCGTGACCGTCGGCGCAAAGGTCGGCGGCAAGTACACCACCGCCGAGCTCCGCGTAGTCGAAACGCCGGACGAGATCCGCCTCGGCAAAAGCGGCACGCTCACCGAGCTGCGCGTCTCCCCCGGCGCGAGCGTCGAGCTGACCGCGCAGGCCTATCAAAACCACCTCTCCCTGCTCGCGCAGAACTCCTGCTTCACCTGGACCACCGAGGGCGGCGTCGGCACGGTTGATGAAAACGGCGTCTTTACCGCCGCCGGCCATGCCGCCTACGGCAGCCTGACCGTCCGCGCGGGCGAGACCACGCGCACCATCCCCGTTTACGTCACCTCCGATCCTCTGGTCCTACTCGACGGCTTCGAGGGCGAGCAGACCGTCCTTACCCAAAATACCGACAAGAGCTTCGTCCGCTTCGGCTCTGCCTCCGCACGCTGGGACTATCGCGCCGAGAACGTCCCCGAGAACGCGGAGGAGCTCCTTCTGAGCGTGGAGCGAACCTACGCCGTCCCCTCCGGCTATGACCGTGTAACGCTCTGGGTCTACGGCGATGGACAGCGCGAGACGCTCGCCCTCACGACCGATGCGGGCGAAACGAACGCTGCCGTGATCGACTTCACCGGCTGGCAGCAGCTCACCTTTACCCTCCCCGACAAAGCCGCGAGCATCACCGGCTTCGCGCTGCGCCTGCCGTCGGCTCTGAGCGGCACGCTGTACCTCGATCAGCTCGTCGCGGCCCGCGAGGGCATGAGCGATACCGCCGCGCCGGAGATCTCCGTCTCCCTCTCCGAGGACGGCACGGCCCTGACCGGCAAGGTCTTTGACGCCGTGGACGGCGGCTCGCTCGCCACGCTGCGCATAACGCTCGACGGCAAAGCGCTCAGCTTCACCTACGACCACCAGACCGGCGCGCTCCACGCTGCGCTGCCTGCCGCGGACGGCAAGGCGCACCGCATCGCCGTCATCGCCGGCGACGCGAGCGGCAGCCTCGCCCGCACCGGCCTAAGCATCACCCCGTCGGAGCTGTCCGCCGCCTTCCCCGATACGGACGGTCACTGGGCCAACGCCGCCGTGAGCTTCCTGAAGGCGAGCGGCGTCACCACCGGCGACGATCTTGGGAACTTCAATCCCGACAGCCCCATCACCCGTCAGGAATTTGCCGTGCTGCTCTGCCGCTGGCTCGCGCCCGCGCAGGACACCTCCTCCGTTGAGCTGCCCTTCGCTGACAACGGCAGCATCGCCGACTGGGCGAAGGACGGCGTGCGCGCCATGTATGCCCTCGGCGTAACGAAGGGCAGCTACGACGGCTACGGCCGGCTCTGCTTCCTCCCCACCGCGACCATCAGCCGTCAGGAGGCGCTGACGATGCTCGGCCGTCTCCTTGAGCTGGGCTACGCCGCGCCGGAGTGGAGCTTCACCGACAGCGACGCCATCGCGGACTGGGCGCGCGGGCACATCAACACGCTCTGCGCGATCGGCGCGCTCTCCGGCTACGCCGACGGCGGTATCCACCCCACTGAGCCCATCACCCGCGCACAGGTCGCCGCAACGCTGTTCAGCATGACGTAAAAAACGCAAGCAGCTCTTGCCGAGCCTTCGGCAAGAGCTGTCTGCGTGATTGTGTGGAGGGACTCTCGTCCCCTGGTATAGAAACCGCCTTCGGGCGGTTTTTATCATTTTTTACTCATTCTCGAGCATCCGGTAGCCCACGCCGATCTCGGTGAATATGTACTCAGGCGCGGCGGGATTCTTCTCGATCTTGCGGCGGATGTTCGCCATGTTGACGCGCAGGATCTGATTGTCCGCCTTGGCCTTGGGGCCCCAGATCTCGCGGATGAGGAAATCGTAGGTCAGCACCTTACCGGCGTATTTGCCCAGCAGCGCCACGATCTTGAACTCGTTGAGCGTGAGGTGAACGTCCTCCCCGCGCATGAGAACATGGTGCTTGTCGTAGTCGATGGTCAGGTCGCGGACCGTATATTTTCCGGACTGCGCGATGGAGTCGTTGTCAAGACCCGTGCGCGTATGGCGGATGGCCGTGCGGATGCGCGCGAGCAGCTCGCTCGTGCCGAAGGGCTTTTCGATGTAATCGTCTGCGCCGAGATCGAGCGCCGCGACCTTGTCGCCCTCGTGCGTGCGCGCGGAGACCACGATGACCGGCACGCTCGACCATGCCCGCACCTGCTTGAGCACCTCCATGCCGTCCATGTCGGGAAGGCCGAGGTCAAGGATGATCAGGTCGGGACAATGCGACGAGATCATCGACAGCGCCTCCTTCGCGCTGCCCGCCATAAGCGTGTCGAAGCCGTTGGCGGCCAGAATGGTGGACATGAAATTCTTGATGTTCTGCTCGTCCTCGACGATCAATACCTTATCCCTGATCTTCATCCTCTTTTTCCTCCTTGAGCGGCAGGTAGAAGCGGAACTGTGCGCCGCCCTCCGGCCTGTTTTCTGCGGTGATCCTGCCGCCGTGTGCCTTGACGATCGTCTGGCAGACGGAAAGACCGATGCCCATGTTTTTCTTCATATCAAAGCCGCCGCCCTTCTCGCCGGAAAGCGAGCCGTCGAAGAGCGTCGCAAGTCTTTCGCGCGGAATGCCGAGCCCGTTGTCGCTGACCGTGAAGCAGGCCTCGTCGCCGATGTGCTCCACGCTCAGCCGCAGCTCCGTCGTGCTCTCGCCGTGCAGCACTGCATTTTCCATCAGGTTGAGCAGCACCTGCTGGATGAGCGTCGCGTCCATCGGGACGAGCACGACCTCCTGCGGCACCTCGACTGCGATGCGGATGTTGCTTTTGAAGCGCTTTTCGAATTTGTGGACCGAGGCCGCGAGGATCTCCTCCGCCGCCTCATATTCCTTGCTGATGGCCGTCTGCTCGCCTGAGATGCGGGTAATGGAGAGCAGATTCTCCACCATGCGGATGAGCCACTGGGCGTCCTCATTGACGTCGCGCAGCAGCTCTCTTTGCTGCTCGGTCGAGAGCGTGTCTCCGTTTTCCAAAATGGCGGAGGTATTGCCCACGATGCTCGTGAGCGGCGTGCGGATATCGTGCGACATCGCGCGCAGCAGATTCGCGCGCATCGTCTCGCGCTCGGCCTCCGTGCGCAGCCGCTCCTGCTTTTTGATCTTGGTGTTCATCGCGCTGATGATGAGCGACACCGCCAGCATCGTCAGAAAGGTCAGCGGATAGCCGGTGAGCCTGAAGTTGAACGCCCAGAATGGATAGGTGAACACGAAGTTCACACAGATCACGCCGAAAAGCGAGCTGAAAACGCCCCAGAAATAGCCCTCCGTAAAGCGGGAGATGATCACCACCGCCAGCACGAAGATCAGCAGCGTGAAGCTGCCGTTCTCGTCGATACTGCGCAGCACAAAGCAGATCGCCGCGGCGATACCGAGCAGCAGCGCGGTGAATATCGCGTCACGCAGGTGGATCGGTATGCTTCTCCACATTTTTTCGGTCCATTGTCCGATCCGGCTCAGCAGGTCCTTCATAGCAAGCTCCCCTCCGGTCACCCTCTATGATGACCATTGTATCATATCTCTTGCTAATTATCTGCTAAGCTTTCCGTTTTTGCAAGTCATTTCTGCTAAGCTTTCCGTTTTTGCAAGCCATTTCTGTTCAATTCCCGTCCGTTTTTGCCGCACCGGCGAATGGAAAAGCATCAGGGGCGGCGCGCTGCGCCGCCCCTGATGCTTAAAGGGAGAAGTGAGAATCTATGTCGGAGTTATGTAAGGGTGTGTCCTTCCGCTCAGATCCTGCGGATGTCGATCGAGCTCACGCGGGCCAGATCGAAGCCGGGCTCCTGCTGCAGCGCCGCGAGAATGGCGATCCTGACCTCGGCGGTCAGGCCGTCCGCAGGAACAGCGGGCGCGGCGGGGGCCGGCGCCGCCTTGGGCGGCTCGGGCTTTTCGAGCTTCTGCATGACCTTGCCCATCAGCATGGTCAGGAAGATGATGCAGATGAGGCCCACGAAGGTGGTGCCCATACCCATCAGACACACAAACAGATTGGAAACTTCATTCATTGGGAAACACGCTCCTCTTTTCTCTTGGTGTTCCCATTATAAGGTTGCAGGTTTTCCTGCACAAGGGCTTTGCCGCTCTCTTCACGCCGCCTTTACGCTATAAACTTTTCTCTTAACGCGCGGTTAACCGTCCCGTTCCTCTGTCACCTCCACCACATACACAGCGCCGTCCGCGACGCGGAAGCGCACCTCAAGCCCGGCAAACGCCATGCCGTAAACGCGTTGCGGATCGCTCTGGTAGTGCGGCCGCGGATCCTGCGCGAGAACGCCTGTGAGGGCATCGCGCTTGTCCTCCGGCACGCGCGATAGAAGCTCCGCCGGGAAGTCCACCGCCAGCGCCTCGCCGCGCTGCGGCGCAAAGCCGCCGCTCGCCTCCGGCTTGCAGTCGGCGTAGGGGAGGTACGGCTTGATGTCATAGATGGGCGTGCCGTCCATCAGGTCCGCGCCGGAGACGAGCAGCACGCTCCCCTCCGCCGTCTGCTCCACGCCCCCGATCCGCACGCAGGAAAGGCCGATGGCGTTCGGGCGGAACGGCGAGCGCGTAGCGAACACGCCCATGCGCTCGTTGCCGCCGAGCCGCGGCGGGCGCACGGTGGGCGACCAGTCCTCGCGCACGGCCTCGGAGAACTGCCAGATGAGCCACAGATGGGAAAAGCCCTCGATGCCGCGCAGAGCGTCGGCATTGCGGTATTCCGGCTCAAACACGATGCGCGCACGCAGGGCCTCCACCAGCCCGCTCTGGCGCGGCACGCCGAACTTCGTTTTGAAATCGCTGCGGATGCGCGCGATGACCTTGATGCTGTGCTGCTCCATAGGACCTACCTCGTCGGTGACCGCGCCCATGGGCGCGGTGAAATAAAAAGGCTCGCTGCGGCTATTGTAACAGCCGCAGCGACCTTTTGCAATTTTATTTCAGCTTCATCGGGGTGAGGGCGAGGTAATCGTCCAGCGTGCCGTCGTGCAGGCAGCAGTCGATGATCTCCTTCCCCAGCGGGTCGAGATCGTCGCAGACGAACTGCGCGACCTGCTCCTTGATGAAATCGGCGAGGATCTTCGCGCCGGCGTCGTAGCCCTCGGTGCCGAGCTTGGACTGCGTCTCGGGGCGCAGGAAGGTCTGACGGACGAACTGGCCGTCGAGCTTCATCTCGTCGAGCGCGTAGCCGAACAGCGCGCAGCGCGCGGGCACCAGATGCTTCGCGCGCACCGTGCCGAGGTGGCGGGCGAGGTACTCACGGCTGAGCCATTCGCCCATGAAGCCGACGTGGTAAGCGCCGATGTGCTGGTTCGGGATGAGCACGTTCGTGGTGTTGGGGCTATTCATGATCTGCTCGAGCAGCAGATTCGCCTGCGTGACCTTGAGCCCCGTGGCAAACGGCCAGTAGGAGCCAACGCCCTCGGCCTTCAGACCGCTGCCGGCGTTCGTGTCCGCGATGGACGGGTTCTTGAAGCCGCGCGGCGAGACCAGACGCCACAGCCACGCAATGCTCTGCGGCACGACCTGCAGCATACCCATCACGCCGTAGTTCGGGTTCTTCGCGGTGCTCGGCGGCATCCGCACGCCAAAGCTGCGCACGTCGACCTCCACCGGCTCGGTGTCGGGCACGATGTTGTCGAGCATCTTGCGCGGCAGGATGACGCGCGGGTTCGAGCAGGGCTTGCCGTTCGACTCGATGACGTGCTCCCAGATCAGGCAGGTCGAGCCGGGGATGCCGTCCATGTTAAAGAACACCAGCGGCTCGCTCGGATGGATGCAGATGCGCTCGTAGAGCGGGTTGTTGCCGTAGGCGTTCATGCCGTCCATGCGCAAAAACCAGCCGTTCTCGGCGTCGAGGATGCGCAGCTTGCCGCTCGTGGGGTCCTGAATGGACTTGAGCGCGCAGGCCATGTCGTCGGCGATGGGATGGATCTTGCAGCTCTCGCCGAGCGTCATATAATATTTTTCACCCGTGACCGTATGCGTACCGATGAGCAGACGGTCGTCGTCCTCGCGGTGGAAGTCCTCGAGCATCTCGCTCTTACCGCCGCCGCTCGCGCCCTCGTGCATGAACACGATCTCGTTTTCATACGGCGTCTCGACCATCGCCGCGCTCGTGTGGCAGCAGACCCAGCCCTCGTGCTCGCCGATGTCGAGCAGCAGCGAGAAGACGCCCTTCTTGGCGCTCGGGCCCGGATAGAGGTTGTAGGCCCAGACCTCGTGCAGCTCCGCGCTGCGGTTGTGGACGACGACCTGCTTGCCGTCGAAGTGCGTATGGCGGAACGGGGGCGCGACATAGATGATGGCGCGCGGCTTATAGTGCTCGGGCACGTCCGCGATGCTCACGAAGCCCTGCATATTGGCGAGCGAGAGCGCGAAGAACGCCGCGTTCATCGGGCAGATCATCAGGCTCGGATAGCCGTGGCCGTTGGGGCCGGCGTAGAACGGCAGCATCACGATCTGCTGATTGCTCAGCCAGTCGAGCGTCTCCTGCCGGAGCTTGGAGAACTCATAGCCAAAGCGGTCCTTGAAGCGGGGCTTGTCGGTCGGCAGCTCGTCGCCGATGGCCATGCTGTTCGGATCGCGGCGGCGCATATAGTCCTCCATGAAGTTGACCACGCAGCCGTTCTTGCAGCGCACCACCTCGGCCTCCTTGACCGTGCCGAGCCCTTCGATGGGATACACCACATCGTAGCGGGAGGTGTGCGTGGGGCCGTAGGCCATTTCCTGCAGCTCCTCCTTCGTCTCGGCGTAGGCGATGCACTTGCACTTCTTCAGTGCCTCCGCCACCTCGGGCGCAAGCTCAAATCGGTTGAAATAGTTGTCGGTATACATGCAGCAAGCCGCCTCCTTCAAAAATAAAAGATTAGGTCGTACATTATCACACTTTTCCCAAAAATGCAATAAAATTATTCCGAATCACTCCATCAAATTATCTGATATGCACAAATTCCGTCGTTTTTCCGACTTTTTGCAGGAAATCATGCAAAGGGGAGATGCCGTGCGGCATCTCCCTTGCTTCAGGACAGCTTGCGGATGAAGTTTCCGTGGATGGTCACGCCCTCCTGCGTGATGAAAAAGGCGTTCGGGTCCAGCTCGTGGACCACGCCGTAAAGGTCGGCCTCCTCAAATTTGGAGACGCACACGCACAGCACGCGCAGGTCCTCGCCGGTGTAGGCGCCCTTGCCCTCCCAGTAGGTCACGCCGCGCCCGAGCCGTGCCATGATGTTCCTCGGCAGCTCGGGGTCCTCGTCCTTGGTGAAGATGAGCACCTGCTCGGTGATGTTCTGCTGGTGTCCGCGGTCGATGAAGAGCGCGCAGAACACCGTATAAATGATAGAATAGATCGCCGCGCGCAGACCGAAGAGGACCGCGCAGAGCGTGTAGAGCAGCGCGTTGAAGCTCAGGCTGAAGCGCCCCACGCTGAAGCCCTTGCCCTTCTTGGCGAGCCACAGTCCGAGGATGTCCAGCCCGCCGGTCGAGCAGCCGCAGGTGAGCACGATGCCGAGCGAGAAGCCGACGAGGATGCCGCCGAGCACGCAGTTCGTCAGCGTCTCCTCCACCAGCGGCGCCGCCGGCGGCGGCACAAGGCTCAGAAACAGCGACGAGGTGACGGTACACACCGCGGTGCGCACAAGGAAACCCCTTCCCAGCGCCTGCCACGCCAGCAGCAGGATGGGCACGTTCGCCGCCAGATACAGGATGCCCGAAAAGTCCACGTTCGGCGACAGCCCCAGCGTCTCCACGATCAGCGTGCGGGCGACCTGGCAGAAGCCCAGCAGGCCGCCGGTGTAAAGTCCCATCGGGACAATGAACCAGTTCACGCCGATGGCGTAGAGCAGCGTCGCGGCCACGGCCAGAGCCAGACGGCACCACCGGTTCTGTATCGCTTTGTGCAGCATAGACATTCCCTCCGCTCCTGTTTTCCCTGTGCTTTTTATTGTATGCGCACCGCGTGCCGAAGTCAAGCGCGGACTACAGCGCGTAGCGCAGGCATTGATAGAGCCGCCGCTTGGCACGCAGCAGCGTGCGGGACACCGTGGACTTGTTGACGCCCAGCTCCTGCGCGATCTCGGTCACGGTCTTATTCTGCTCAAAATTCATCCGGAGCAGCTGCCGCTGCCGCGCGGTCAGCGCCTCCTGCCGCGCCAGGCGCAGGTTGCGCTTGAGCCGGAGCAGCTCACCGTCGTTGTCCTGCGCGTTGGCGCGCAGCCACGCCGCCATGTCGCCGTAGAACTCATTGTTGCGGATGCTATAGGGTGTACCTTTCATCGCGGTGATAGTTCCTTTCGTAATAGCGTTTCGTCAGCTCGGCCAGCTCGCTCGACTGACGGCGCAGCACCTGAAGCTCGGCAATGCGCCGCTTGAGCCGCTCGGCCTCCTCGCGGTCCTGCGCGGCCCGGGCCGCGGCGCGCAGCTCCGAAATGCGCGTGCGCAGCACCGCCGCGTCCGCGCGGTATGTAAAGGATATCTGATATAGTGTCACGCTTCCCCCTCCATTCCGAACACGGTCTCACAGGGCGCAAGCTCCGCGCGAGCGAAGGCCGGAAAGCAATCCGCGCAGACGCTCTGCCCGTTGAGATACCAGCCGCGCTCCCCGCGCAGCAGCTCGCACCCACACAGCGAGCATCGGCCGCAGGGACGGCCGTAGGGCCTGCGTTTTTCCGCAGGCGAACAGATTTTAAAGTGCAAAAGCCCTTCCTCCCGAAAAATGAAAAATTTAGGCTTGACAAACGGCGCGGCATCTGCTAAAATCCATTCTGTTGCTGAAATGCTGGTATAGCTCAGTTGGTAGAGCAGCTGATTTGTAATCAGCAGGTCGGGGGTTCGAGTCCGTCTACCAGCTCCAAGCTTCCGCTTCAGCGCACAAGTGAATATGGGGGAATTCCCGAGTGGCCAAAGGGGGCAGACTGTAAATCTGTTGTCAGTGACTTCGGTGGTTCGAATCCACCTTCCCCCACCAAGAAAATCGTTACGCCTTATGGCGTGACGATTTTTCTTTTTGAAAGGCGGGCGGATCCGCCTTCCCCGCCGAAGCCCCCGGCGGTTTTCCGCATCCATCCTTTCCCGCCGAACAGCATACCGAAAAGCATCTCGATCACAAGTTAATGGAAATTGCCGCTTTGTTTTGTCAAGTTTCTTGTGAGCATCCTTACCATATCACAAGAAACTTGTTATGTCAAGAATAAATTTACAAGTTTCTTGTTAAAATGTTTGACAGAACCAAGCTTTTGCGTTATGATGGTGTCGAAATTGCTCGAACCCTTTATAGGAGGTGCTTTCCATGAGCTTCCGCGATCAACTCAAGGCGTGCCGCGAGGCCTGCGGCCTGACGCGCGCGGCGCTGGCCGAGCAGCTCGGCGTTTCCGCCAGCGCTGTCGGCAACTATGAGACCGGCGTCAGCTTCCCCAAGGAGGACGTGCTGCTGCGGTTGTTCGACGCGCTGCGCACCGACCCCAACCAGCTCTTCTGCGGCAGCTACCGCAGCGGCGGCTTCGATCTCTCCGGGGCCGAGCGCACGCTGCTGGAAAAATACCGCTCGCTCTCTCCCATCGGGCGCAGCACCGTACGCAGCGTGACCGACGCACTTTGCGACTACCGCGACGAGCTGACGGAGGAGCGCGGCGGCAAGCGCGAGCCGCGCCTGATCCCGCTCTACAATTCCCCCGCCGCCGCGGGCTATGCCGCGCCGGTGCTCGACGAGGACTTCACCTATATCCCCGCGGACGAGAGCGTGCCGCGCGGCGCGGACTTCGCCGTGCGCATTCAGGGCGACTCCATGGAGCCGTACATTCACGACGAGAGTGTGGTCTACGTCAACCGCGACCCGCTCGCCGACGGCGACGTAGGCATCTTCTGCGTGGACGGCGCAATGCTCTGCAAGCAGTACCACCGCGATGCGCTGGGCATGACCTACCTTTTCTCCCTCAACCGCGCCCGCGCCGACGCCGACGTCGTGCTCACCTCCACCGGCACGCGCAGCCTTGCCTGCTTCGGCCGCGTGATGCTGCCGCACCGCCTCGCGGTTCCGCAGCTGTAGCATCGCTCATTTTTTGCGCAAAAAATGAGCTTTTTGCCCGCGAGGGACTTGAATCGTTCACAACTCGGGCATATAATAGCAATTCAGTAAAATCAAGAAAAAGGAAGCGTATCCCACCATGACAAAAATTGACATTTTCTCCGGTTTTCTCGGCGCCGGCAAAACGACGCTCATCAAAAAGCTCATTGCCGAAGCCTACGCGGGCGAAAAGCTCGTGCTGATCGAAAACGAATTCGGTGAGATCAACATCGACGGCGGCTTCCTCAAGGAGTCCGGCATCGAGATCTCCGAGATGTCCGCCGGCTGCATCTGCTGCTCGCTCGTGGGCGATTTCAACAAGGCCCTGCGCGAGGTTGTGGAGCAGTTCCACCCCGACCGCATCCTCATCGAGCCGAGCGGCGTGGGCAAGCTCTCCGACGTCATCGTGGCGGTCGAGCGCACCGTGGACGAGTGCCCGGAGCTGAAGCTCAACAGCTACGTCACCGTCGCCGACGCGAGCAAGGTCAAAGTCTATATGAAGAACTTCGGAGAGTTCTACAACAACCAGATCGAGGCCGCCGGCACCATCATCCTCTCCCGCACGCAGAAGCTCTCGCAGGAGAAGTTAGAGGCCGCCGCCGCGATGCTGCGCGAGAAGAACCCCGACGCCGCCATCCTTACGACTCCGTGGGACGAGCTGGACGGCAAGACCATCCTCTCCGCCATCGAGAAGGTGTCGCTGAGCGACGAGCTGCTCGAAAAGATGCGCCGCGAGCACGAGCTCGAGGAGGCCGAGCATGAGCATCACCATGACCATGATGAGCATGACGAGCACGACCATGAGCACGAGCATCATCACGACCACGACGAGGATGATGACCACGACGAGCATGAGCATCATCACGAGCATGACCACGACGACCACGAGCACCATCACCATCACCACGACGGCGAGGAGTGCGACGATCCCGCGTGCGAGTGCCATCACCATCATCACCACGCCGACGACGTGTTCTCCTCCTGGGGCAAGGAAACGCCCAAGCTCTACTCCAAGGCAGCGCTCGACGACATCCTCACGAAGCTCGACAGCGGCGACTACGGTCACATCCTGCGCGCCAAGGGCATCGTGAACGGCGAGGGCGGCTGGCTCGAATTTGACTACGTTCCCGAGGAGCACGAGGTCCGCGCGGGCCATCCCGACTACACGGGCCGCCTGTGCGTCATCGGCGCGGAGCTCAAGGAAGACAAGCTCGCCGAGCTTTTCGGTCTGTAAGGAAGGACATTCATGGATATTCCTGTCTATCTGGTCGCCGGCTTTCTCGACGCCGGCAAGACCAATTTTATCAACGGCATCTTGGAGGACGGCTTCGCCCGCGAGGATAAGACCCTCCTGCTCTGCTGCGAGGAGGGCGAGGAGGAGTACGAGAAAAAGGCGCTCGACAACGTCACCGTCGTCACCGTGGACGACGAGGACGAGCTGACCGCCGACTTCTGCCGCGAGCTGGAGAAGAAGTACCGTCCCAAACAGGTGCTCATCGAGTACAACGGCATGTGGCAGATGGAAAAGCTCTACCGCGACGTGCTGCCCGCCAACTGGGTGCTCTACCAGATCATGACCTTCGTGCAGGCGCCGACGTTCGAGCTGTTCGTGAAGAACATGGGGCAGCTCATGATGGAGAAGATCACCAACGCGGATATGCTGGTCTTCAACCGCTGCACGCCCGAGCTGAAGGAGGCGCTCCGCGCCCGCAATCTCCGCATGGTCAACCGCCGCGCGGACATCTATCTGGAGGACAACGACGGCAACAGCGAGGATTACCTCACCGGCAACGAGTGCCCGTTCGATATGACGCCCGACCTCATCGACATTCCCGATGACGATTACGGCGTGTGGTATGTGGACGTGATGGACCACCTCGACCGCTGGGACGGCAAGCGTGTTCACATGAAGCTCCTCATGTGCCACTCCAAAAAGTTTCCCGGCATCCACTGCCCGGGCCGCTTCGTGATGACCTGCTGCGAAAACGACATCCAGTTCGTCGGCGTAGTCGCCAAGGGCAAGGACCTCAAGGCGTACAAGAACCGCGACTGGGTGGAGGTCACCGCCACCGTCCGCAAGGAGTATATCGAAGCGTATCAGGGCGAAGGCCCCGTGCTGTATGTGGACAAGATCACCACCTGCGCCAAGCCCGCGCAGGAGGTCGTTTCGTTCTGAGAGTAAAAAGGAAGCCATGCGGTGCATGGCTTCCTCGGCAAACGAAAAGCTCCCGCCTTCTGCAAGGCGGGGGCTTTTCCCGTTTTATTCTTCCTCCGGAAAGGGAACAATGAGCCTGCGGCACGGGCGGCAGCAGTATGCCTCCGGCCATTCCCGCTGCGTCAGAGCCGGGTTCCACGTCAGCCCGACCGCCCCGACCTTTTCCATGTTCTCGCGCGTGAACCACGCCGGGAGCTTTGCGCCGTCCGGCAGAAAATACTCGCCCCCTCGGCTGTGAAGCGTCCCCTTTTCCAGCGCGCCGCCGCAGTACGGACAGTTCATCTTTTCTCCTCCTTCCTTTTTATTTCTCTTTTTCGATCACTTCCTGCAATTTTTTCCAGCAGGATTCCTCATCGTATTCAAAATTCTTCTGAAATTCGAGCCAGTCCGCCCCCTCGCCGGTCTGCGTAAAGCCCCATTCCCGCGCGCGGCGCAGGCCGAGCGCGTTGCTCTTGGCGATGTGTCCGGTCGAAAGCCGCTCGCACCCGTGCGCGCGGGCGTAGGAAAGCGCCTGCCCGACGAGCTGCTGCCCGAAGCCAAGCCCCTGCACATCGTTCTCCAGCCAGAATTCACCAATGGTCGCAAGGCCGTTCTCGCACTTGTCCACGCTCACCGCTCCGACGGTCTCGCCCGCGCGGCAGACATCAAAATGTCCCTCTGCGCCGGAGGGCACATAGTAGATGCCGCCCTCGAAGCCGCGCGCGTTCTTCAGCCACGCCTGCCGCTTGAGCGTCTGCAGCCCGTTCTCCAGATGGCTCGCGTCGTCGCGGTACGCCACGCGGAACGCGCCGTTCTCGTATTCGAGGCGGCTCACCGCGGTATTCTCCGCGTGGCCTGTGCCGTCGATCTCGTGAAGCGAAAGTCCCTGCAGCGTGCCGACCGTCAGTCGGATGGCCATGCCGTGTGAAAAAACGGCGGCCGTTCCGTTCGGGTGCGCCTCGGCGATCTCGCGCAGCGCGCCGATCATGCGCTCGCGCACGTCGGGCAGATGCTCGCCGCCCGCAACGTGCCAGTGCGCGGCGTCCGTATTGAAGCGCTCCAGCTGTTCGCCGTCCGTGTGCTCCAGCTCCGCCCACGGATGATCCTCCCACACGCCGATGCCGATCTCACGCACGCGCGGCGTGGTCACAAGCGGCAGGCCGTGCGTTTTGTAAACGGAAAGCGCCGTCGTCATCGTGCGGCGGCGGTCGCTCGAATACACCGCGTCAAAACGTGTTGAGGCAAAGCGCTTTGCAAGCGCGGCGATCTGGCGGTAGCCGCGGTCAGTGATCACGCTGTCGTACCAGCCGTGTGCGCGGCGGTAGAGATTGCCGTCCGCCTCGGCGTGGCGGATCAAATAGATGGTGGTCATGAGACTTCCTCGCTTTTTGTCTGATTTTAAGAATATTATAACGGCAATGGCGGATTTTAGCAATGCGCTTTCCGACTTTTTTGCCGCACACGGGGCATACTGTCGCTGTGCGAAAAGGAGTGTGAGTGAAATGGAAAATACCGCGTTCTGGTGCGGTATCGGCGCCGGCATGGTGCTCGGCGCAGCGGTGGGCATGGCCGTCTCACCCCGGCAAAGGTCCATGAAGACCTGCGTGGGCCGCACCATGCAGCACATGGGTAACGCCGTGGACAACGCCTGGGAGGACTTCCTGCGCACCATCGAGTAAAGCGGGGTCACGCGCGCCGCGCGAGCGAAGCCCAAAAATAAGGCCATCTGCCAAAGGCAGATGGCCTTATTTTTATCATGGTGTATCCGTATAGATGCCGGACGGACTGGGGCCAAAGGCCAGGATGTCCGCTTACTACTGCGGCATCGTCAAGGGCAAGGGCTGACATCTGCAAATTCGTATGTAAAATGTCGTCTTAAATCTGACGCCGAAAGCGCGAATATGCGCGTAGCGCACATATTTGCGCATGGTGAAAAATCCGCAAAACGCCTGAAAACAAAAGGAATCCCGCAAACTCAACGGTTTGCGGGATTCCTTTTCATTGGTGGAGGCGGCGGGAGTCGAACCCGCGTCCGAAAGCGCTTGAACAGGACTTTCTCCGGGCGCAGTCAGGATCTAAGCATTCCCTCCGCGTAAGGACACCTGACAGACCTTACGTTTCAGTAGAGTCATGATGCGTGGGCGGGTCAACTCTTTCCCGCCTCACGGACGCCGCGTTCACGACGCCTTCCCCGGCCCGCGGCCGCTCCGGTTCAGACGGCTGCCTTAATTAGGCAGCGACAGCAACAGTGTTGTTGTTCTTTAATTTATAAGTTGCCCGTTTTATGGAGGCCAGGCGCCTCCGCCCGCTTATCCTGCCTCCACACCCCCGTCGAAACCGGTACGCCCCCGTGTGAGCGGTGTGAACGGCGTTCCCTTCACACCGCGAACGGGATGCTTGCTTCTTTAGGTCTGCGAAAGCAAATGAAAAATGTCTTAGTGCTTCTCCGGCGCGGGATACTCCACGCCCTGCGTGTCCACGCGAATGGACTTGATGGTCTGCGGCTTCTTCGGCTTATCCGTGAACATATCGCGGTTGACGCGGGAGATGTCCACCGCAGCCTGCGCGTTGTCCGCGATCTTGCCGAACGCGGCGTACTGCCCGTCGAGGTGCGGCGCGTCCGCGACCATGATGAAGAACTGGCTGCCGGCGCTGTTGGGCGCCATCGTGCGCGCCATGGACAGCACGCCCAGCGTATGCTTGAGGTCGTTCTTGTGACCGTTGGCGGAAAATTCGCCGTCGATCTCATAGCCCGGGCCGCCCATGCCGTTGCCCTGCGGGCAGCCGCCCTGGATCATGAAGCCGGGGATGACGCGGTGGAAAATGAGGCCGTCGTAAAAGCCGGAGTTTGCCAGCTCGATGAAGTTATTGACGGTGTTGGGGGCCAGCTCGGGATAGAGCTCGCCGGTCATCACCGCGCCGCTCTCCATCTCGATGGTCACAACGGGATTGGACATATTCGTTCTCCTTGTCTCGCGCCGCGGCGCGTTCGGTTTTTTATTTCACGAGCAGGCCGACGCCGTGCTCGCTGAGATACTGCAATAGGATGGCGCTGTTTTCCTGATTGTCCTCAAAGCGGGCAAGCGTCCGGCCATCCTGTCCGACCAGCCTGCGGCCGTTCGTCCCGATGGTCATGCCCGCAATGTCCGCCAGGCGGAAGGCGCGGGACCTGCCGAAGGTCGGCAGGTAGCTGAACACGCCGCCCTCGACCACCAGCCTGCGCCGGACATGAAAGATTAGGAACACGCCGAACACCGCAAAAACGAGCGCGAAAGCGGAAAAGCCCACCGTCTCGGCAAGCGACCAGCCCTCTGGCTCGTCGATCGAGCTGCCGATCACACCGGCAAGCAGGGCGGTAAAGAAAACGGCGATCAGCACACCCACGATACGCACCGTCACCCTGACCCACTTCTTATCCCGCACGGTGAAGCTCTGCGGCACGGCAAAGCCCGCCGCGGCGTTCGCCTGCGCCGTCTGCGCGGTGTGCGCGGCCATCTGCGCCGCGCGCTCCGGGTCGGTGTAGGCGAGGACCTTCTGCTTCACGCACACCACGCCCAGCACGCCGATGACCATGCCCATGAGCATGGACGGCGCCATGATGCCCCAGTTCTCCGGCATGAGAATGGATTCCCACGCCAGCTGCGCGACCGGGATGCCGTACCACGCAGCGTCCGCCTGCCATTCGGGATCGGAGCAGAGGACGTACATCCACGAGGCGATCTCCGCGGCAAAGAGCGCGAGGAGCGAGCAGACGATCACCGTCGCCATGGCAAAGTGTGTGGAGCGGCGGCCCTTGAACAGGCGGTAGCCCCAGCAGGCTGCGACGCCCACCAGGAAGCCCAGCCAGCCGACGAAGAAGTCGGCAAAGGTGCTCGCCAGGAACCAGGGGACCACGCCCACGAGCGCGCCGAACAGCGCGCCGAGGATGCCGGTCAGGGCGCTGCCGCGCGGCGGCTCCTCGAGCTCGCAGGACACGGCAGCCTTCGGCTGCGCGTCCGCTGGAATAAAATCAGCGGGGTCAAAGCGGCCGTTTTCTCTCTCTTCGTTCATCGCTTCGCTTCTCCTTTTTCAGCGGTAGTTTTTCATGTGGCGGTCGATCTCGCGCTTTGCGTCGCGCTGCGCGGATGCCTCGCGCTTGTCGTAGTTCTTCTTGCCCTTGCACACGCCCAGCTCGACCTTCACGCGCGCGTCCTTGAAATAGACCGAGAGCGGGATGAGGGCGTAGCCGTCCTGCTTGACGAGCGCATGGAGCTTGTTGATCTCACGCTTGTGCAGCAGCAGCCTCTTGGGGCGGTCGGGATCGTGGTTGAAGATGTTGCCCTTGTCGTAGGGCGAGATGTGCATGGAGTAGACCATGGCCTCACCGTTTTTTACGACGCAGTAGCTGTCCTTGAGGTTGAGCGTTCCGGCGCGGATGGACTTGACCTCCGTCCCCTTCAGCTCGATACCGGCCTCGAGACGGTCCTCCACGAAGTAGTCGTGATAGGCCTTGCGGTTCTGCGCCGCGATCTTGATTCCCTTTTTCTCCACGGCACAGTGCCCCCTCTCCTTCAAAGCGGATTTCAGTATAGCATGATTCTGCCCAACGTACAAGGGCTGTAATCAAAATGTAATAATTTTGATTTCTCTGTTGAAATTCTCGGTGCTTTATGGTGTAATATAAGGTGGTTTTTTACCTGTTTTAAGAGGTGATCCGTCATCGGCGATTTTGTCCATATCCGCGTCAGCGCGCCGCTGCTGCGTGCGCTGACGCTGCTTCTGATAAGCTTTGCCTGCCTTTCCGTGCTGACAGCCCCGGCCGCTCCGCCGGTCACCGAAGAGAAGGCCCGGCCCGCGGGCGAGCTGAGCGCGGAGGAGATCCTGGCCTCCTCCCGCACCGTCATGCACGGGCTCGGCCAGCTGAGCGGGACCTCCGTGCTCAACTGCCGCGAAGGCTTCGATCGCTACTACGCGCGCGGGGCGCGGGTATTCGAGGTCGATCTGCGCATGACGAGCGACGGGCAGGTCGTCCTGCGGCACGACTGGCGCGGCGGCTGGCAGGAGGGGATCAGCGAGCTGTCGATCCCCACGCGCGATGCGTTTCTCGCCGCGCCCCTTCTGGAAAGGTACACGCCCATGAGCTTCCGCGACCTGCTGCTCCTGATGGAGGAGTATCCGGATATCTGTATCGTCACCGACACCAAATTTACGGACGCCGAGGTCGTGACCGCGCAGTTCACCGCCATGCTGAACGACGCGCACGAGCTGGGGCTCTCGTATCTCTTTGAGCGTATGGTCATTCAGGTCTATAGCCCGCTGATGTTCCGTGTGGTCGATCATCTCGGGCATTTCCCGCATTACATCTATACGTTCTACGCCGAGGGCTTCAACGGCACCGAGGAAGCCCTCCGCAAGCGGCTGACCTTCTGCCGGAAAAACGGCATCGAAGGCGTGACCATGTGGAGCTGGCTGTGGCGGCCGTCCTACGCCGTCATCGCGGAGAACAGCGGCGTGCGCTGCTATGTCCATACAGTAAACGACAGAGAAACGGCCGAAGCCCTGCTGCAAAGCGGAGTAAGCGCTGTTTACACCGACTATCTGGTGCTTCATGAGGATTAAGGAGTGATATCCATGGAATTAAAAGAAACCTTTGTCAGCCGTCAGGAAATTTTCCACGGGCGCATCGTCGACCTGCGCGTGGACACCGTGCGTCTGCCCAACGGCCATCTCACCACGCGCGAGGTGATCGACCACCCGGGCGGCGTCGCCGTCGTCGCCATCGACGAGAACGACAACGTGCTGACCGTGAAGCAGTACCGCTATGCGTTCCAGACCGTGCTTGAGGAGATCCCCGCCGGCAAGCTCGAGCGCGGGGAGGACCCCGCCGCCGCCGCGCGGCGCGAGCTGAGCGAGGAAACGGGCGCGAGCTGCGAGACGCTCACCCCCCTCGGCGAGATCCTCGCCTCCCCCGGCGGCTTCACGGAGGTACTGCACCTTTACATGGCCACGGGCCTGACCTTCGGCTCCCAGCACCCGGATGAGGACGAGTTCATCAACTTCGAGCGCGTCCCCTTCGATGCGCTGCTCGACCGCTGCCTCTCCGGCGACCTCCGCGACGGCAAGACGGTCGCGGGCGTGCTGAAGGTCTACGCCCTGCGCACACGCAAAAAGGAGGAGAAATGAGCATGGAGCCGAAAAAAACCGTCCTCATCGTCGAGGACGAGATGAACATCGTGGACATCGTCCGCTTCAACCTCCAGCGCGAGGGCTACGCCACGCTCGAGGCCTACGACGGCGAGGCAGGTCTCGCGCTCGCGCGCGAGAAGAAGCCCGACCTCATCCTGCTCGACGTGATGATGCCGAAGATGATGGGCTTTGACGTCTGCCGCGCCCTGCGCGCCGAGGGCGACAATGTGCCTGTCATCATTCTCACCGCCCGCGAGGAGGAGGAGGACAAGATCCTCGGTCTGGAGATCGGCGCGGACGACTACATCACCAAGCCCTTTTCCATGCGCGAGCTGATGGCCCGCGTGAAGGCGAACATCCGCCGCACGGCGATGGTCTCCGGCGCAGCCGCCGAGAGCGGCATGAGCGCGGGCGGCGCGCTGACCATCAACACCGAGAATTTTCAGGTCTACAAAAGCGGCCGCCCCGTCGAGCTGACACAGCGTGAGTACGAGCTTTTGACCTTCCTCGCCAGCCACCCCGACAAGGTCTTTTCCCGCGTGGATCTGATGGAGCAGGTATGGAACTACGGCTATGTCGGCGACGATGTGCGCACCGTGGACGTGACGGTCCGCCGCCTGCGCGAGAAGATCGAGGACGATCCCGCCTCGCCCCGCTACATCCTCACCCGCCGCGGCGTGGGCTACTACTATTCCACGCTGTGATCTTCCCCGTCCGGACAGAAGGGAGGCTTTGCCGTGTTCCGCTCGCTGCACATGAAATTAGTGCTCATCATGCTGCTGCTCATCACCTCGCTCATGGCGGTGGTGGGCGCGTTCCTGATGACCAGCGTGACCAACTTCTACATTGACGATTTCTACTCGCAGATGGGCGAGACCTTCGGCGAGAGCAACGCCGACTTCGTCAACTCCCTGCGCGCCGAGGCCGCGCAGGAGGGCGGCGTGGCGGTCATGCAGTCCATGCTCGAGACCTATTCCGGTACGCTCGGCATCGACTCGCGCAGCCGCAACTACTACATTCTCGACGCCGCGAGCGGCGAATGCCTCGCCGCGAGCGACGAGCTCGGCGGCGAAAAGCTCGAGCAGACCGCGAATCTCCTCACCGCCCGCAACGGACAGGTCGGCGACGAGAGCGACATCGCGGCCGGCTACATGGACGTTGCCATCCCCATCTCCGGCGGCGGCGACAGCTATATCATCTACATCCGCGACAACCGCAGCACGGTCTCCAGCCTCAACAGCGAGCTGCTCATCATCATTCTGCAGGCTCTGCTCGTGGGTCTTCTGATCTCCGTGCTGCTGAGCTTCCTGCTGAGCAAAACGATGATCAATCCCATCGAAAAGCTGACCGAGGGCGCCGAGCGTGTGGCAAGCGGCGACTTCAGCGAAAAGCTCGAGGTCGACTCCACCGACGAGATCGGCATCCTCACCACCACGTTCAACGACATGGCAAGCGTGCTGCACTCCACACTCGAGGCGGTGGAGGACGAGCGCAACAAGCTCGACACGCTCTTTCTCCACATGACCGACGGCGTGGTCGCCTACGACCGCGACGGCGCGCTCATCCACTGCAACCCCGCCGCGAGCGAGCTTTTGGAGCGCAGCGCGGACGAGTGCGTCTACGCCGACCTCTTCGAGCCGCTGTGCCCCTTTGAAAAGGTGATGGCCATGCAGCGCAGCGACTTTGTCGCCTCTGAGCTGACGGCCGGCGAGCGCACGGTCGAGCTGTACTTCGCGCCCTTTTCCGATGAAGAGCGCGGCGGCGTGCTCGTCGTGCTCCATGACGTCACGCAGCAGCGCAAGGCCGAGGAGCGCCGCCGCGAGTTCGTGGCGAACGTCTCCCACGAGCTGCGCACCCCGCTCACGAATATCCGCTCCTACGCCGAGACCATCCGCGACGCGGGCGACGAGCTGCCGCGCGAGCTGGAAAACAGCTTCCTCGACATCGTCATCAACGAGTCCGACCGCATGACCCACATCGTGCAGGACCTGCTCACGCTCTCGCGGCTCGACAGCGGGCGAAGCGAGATGAACATGGCGCGCTTCGACTTCGGCGCGGCCATCGACTCCGTGCTGCGCTCCATCGAGCTGGAGGCGCGCCGCCACGGCCACGAGCTGACGCACGACTACCATGACCTCCCCATGATCATGGGCGACCGCGGGCGCATCGAGCAGGTCATGCTCAACGTGCTCGGCAACGCCGTGAAGTACACGCCCGACGGCGGCCACATCCGCGTCACCGCCGGCACCGTGGGCGAGAGGGTCTGGATGGAGGTCGCGGACGACGGCATCGGCATCCCGAAGGCCGACCGCAGCCGCATCTTCGAGCGCTTCTACCGCGTCGATAAGGCGCGCTCGCGCGAATCCGGCGGCACGGGTCTCGGCCTGTCCATCGCCACCGAGATCGTCCAGCGCCATAACGGCACCCTCTCCCTCGTGGACCGCGAGGGCCCCGGCACGACCGTGCGGCTCGAGCTGCCCATCCGCCAGAGCGAGGTGGGCGGCGCGCAGGAGGGCGGCAATGGATAAGAAAGCCAAGCTCCTCGACCGGCTGCAAAACCTCGCCATCGCCGTGCTCTCGCTCTCCTTCCTTTTTCTGCTCGTGCAGACGCCGCTGTTCGGCGACGCGGGCGATACGACGATCGCCTCGACCGTGCGCGGCTGGTTCACCGACCGGCAGACCTCCGCCGCGGAAGAACCGGACTCCCTCGCCGCGCTCGCGGTGCCGGTGCGCATCGTGCAGAGCAACGACTTCATCCGCAGCGGGCTGGACGCGCTGACGACCGCGGATGACGCCTTTGAGACCGTCGGCTCGTTTCTCGGCGAGGCCATCGGTTCGGCCCGCGGCATCTCGTCCGTTTCTGAGAACACCTTCCTCTCGGCGCTGGACGGCTCCGGTCTTTACTTCGCCTTCGCCTGCGACCTGCCGCTTGAGGTCCTCTCGGCGCGGCTGGGCGTGCAGTCCCCCATCGCGCGGCAGCTCGACGTGCGCCGCTGCCTTCTGGGCCTTGACGGCGAGGACACCGCCACGCTGTACCTGCAGGACACGAAGCAGGGCGTCTACCGCTTTTCGACCGCGGTGAGCGCCGCGTCAGTCAGGGATTACCTTGAATCGCAGGACGGCGGCAACGCCGACTTTGCCCGCTCGCTCGGCGAGGGATACACCTCTCTTTCGCCCTACACGCTCGTATTCGACAGCGTGAGCGCGCGCCGTGAGCTTTCCGCCGCGAACGCCCTGAGCGATTACCCCTCGGAGGAGCTGCTGCGCCGCGCCGAGTTCAACCCTCACACGAAGGACCGCTACGTCGAATCCTCCGGCACGGAGGTCGTCATCGAGGGCCAGCGCAAGCTCTACCTTCATCCGGACGGTATGCTCTCCTACAGCGGCGGAGCGGCGGAGGACGGCTCCCTCTTTGCCGTCGCCGCGGCGGACGCCGCGCACATCTCCCGCGCCGAGCTCTGCGCCGCCGCGCGCGGTCTGGTCGCTGTCTCTTATACACATCTCCGAGCCCACG
>ENA-OYXD01000040-OYXD01000040.1-human-gut-metagenome-genome-assembly--contig:-NODE-40-length-78811-cov-10.208708_pt1 | contig 78811 bp, 64 predicted proteins | sample MGYA00244818_ERZ653412 | MGnify/ENA primary metagenome ERZ653412 (study PRJEB26926, sample SAMN06165146) | human gut metagenome | biome: ENVO:00009003; feature: ENVO:2100002; material: ENVO:00002003...
CGAGATTACTACGCGTCTCGTGGGCTCGGAGATGTGTATAAGAGACAGACATGGACTTCCCCTATGTGGTCATTGTGACCGCCGACATGGGGGCCAGCCCGGAGACAGTGGAGGCGGACGTAACAAAGCCTCTGGAGCAATCCATGGCTACGCTGAATGAGATCAAACACATCACCTCCTCCAGCCAGAACAGTATGTCCATGGTGGTGCTGGAGTTTGAGCAGGGGGTGAACATGGATTCCACCGGCGTGGACATCCAGCAGAAGATCGCCGCTCTCCAGGGCAGCTGGGATGATTCCGTGGGTACGCCCTATGTGCTGAAAATCAACCCTGCCATGCTGCCGGTGGAGATTGCCGCCGTGTCCCGGGAGGGCATGGACGTTGCGGAGCTGTCGGAATTCGTGGAAAAGACCTTGGCCGGCAAGCTGGAGGGTATCACAGGGGTGGCCAGTGTGTCTGTCGGCGGCGTATTGCAGCGGCAGATGAATGTGATCCTCAGCCAGGAGAAGCTGGATGCCCTGTCTGCGAAGCTGGCCGCTGCGGTGAATGGACAGCTGGACGCCGCCCAGGCCCAGCTGGAGCAGACTCGCGGCCAGCTGCTGGAGGCCAAGTCCGCCATCCGCACGGCGGAGGAAAACGCTGTGACCCAGGCGGCTACCCGGGCACTGGAGTCCCTGCGGGACAGCCTTCGTCAGATGGATGCCCGAAAAACACAGCTGCAGGAAAAGCTGAACGAACTGCAGGCTGTCCTGCAGCGCAAGGCAGAATTGGACGCAAAAAAGGCGGTCTATGACGCCCGCATCGCCGCCGTCGAGAATGACCCGCTTTTGACCCAGGAGCAGAAAGAAGAACAGATCGCCGCCATCAAGGCCGAGAGTGGCTACATCCGCCTGGAGTCAGATCTGGCGGAGCTGGATCTGCGCCTGGCCGCTCTGGGCGCCGATTGGGACCGGCTGCAGGAGGAGATCGAAAAGACCGCCCAGCAGTTGCGGGATCTGCAGGAGGAGATCCGGCGCTTTAAGGAGGATAACGGCGCCGTGGCAGATCTGGTGGAGAAAATCACCTCCGGCGTCATGACTGTGGCCGACGGCGCCCAGCAGATCGTCTCCGGAAATGTACAGATCGACACCGCCCTGACCCAGGTGGAATCAGGCCTTGCAACATTGGAGCAGAGCCGCTCCTCCGCCCTGGAGCAGACGAACCTGGATGGCGTCCTGCAGCTGAGCACCATCAGCGCGCTGCTGGCGGCGCAGAATTTCTCTATGCCGGCGGGCTATGTGGAGCAGGACGGCGTGCAGTACATGGTCTCCGTGGGAGATAGTATTTCTACCCGGGAGGAGCTGCAGCAGCTGGTGCTGTTCGACCTGGGCATGGAGGGCGTGGAGCCTATTCGGCTGGAGGACGTGGCGGAGGTTTTCGTCACGGATAACTCCGGAGAGATCTACGCCAAGCTCAATGGGGAAAACGGCGTCATCGTGATGTTCAACAAGCAGTCCACCTACGCCACGGCGGAGGTGTCGGAGAATATTGCCGCCCGGTTCCAGGAGCTGAAGCAGGAGTATAACGGCCTGGAGTTCACGCCCCTTATGGACCAGGGGGACTATATCCGCATCATCATTGACTCTATCTTATCCAGCCTGGCCTGGGGTGCGCTGTTTGCCATACTGATCCTGTACCTGTTCTTAAAGGACCTGCGCCCCACGGTCATCACCCTGGTGTCTATCCCCATCAGCGTTATTTTCGCGGTGGTGCTTATGTATTTCTGCGGCGTGACCATTAACATGATTTCCCTGTCGGGCCTGGCCGTGGCGGTGGGCATGCTGGTGGATAACTCCGTGGTGGTCATTGAGAATATTTATCGCCTGCGCGCCAAGGGGGCCAACGTCCGCCAGGCGGCGGTGGCCGGTGCAGGTCAGGTGCTGGGGGCCATCACCTCCTCCACCCTGACCACCGTGTGTGTGTTCCTGCCCATCGTGTTCGTGGAGGGCATCACCAAGCAGCTGTTTACGGATCTGGCCCTGACCATGACCTTTTCGCTTTTGGCCAGCCTTATTATCGCATTGACCCTGGTGCCGGCCATGGCGGCAGGGATGCTGAAAAAGAATAAGCCCATTAAGCCCGGCCTGCTGGACAAGATCTATCCGGGTTACCGCAGGGCTGTGTCATGGTCCCTGGGGCACAAGGCTGTGGTGCTGGGGGCGGCGGTGGTGCTGCTGGTGGGCTCTGCGCTGCTGACGCTGCAGCGGGGCTTCGTGTTCATGCCGAAGGTCGACCTGAATACCGTCAGCGTCACTATTACCATGCCCGATGGATGCAGCTATGAAAAGGCGGCGGAGCTGGCGGACGAGGTGGCCCGCCGGGCTATGTCCGTTGAAAATGTACAGACCGTGGGGGCGGCCATGTCCGCAGACTCCAGCATGCCCGTGACAAGCATGGACGGCAGCTCCGGCGCATACGATGTCACCGCTTATGTCATCGTCCCCGAGGGGGAAAGCGGCGATGCCGCCGGCAGGCGGATCATGGAGCTGTGCCAGGATATGGAGTGTAAGGTGACCTATGCCGGCGCAGCGGACAGCATGACCCAGATGATGACCGGCAGCGGCATTTCCCTGCGGGTCTACGGCGAGAAGATGGAGGATCTGCAGGCGGCAGCCAAAACCGTGGGGGAGGCTATCGGCTCCGTGGAGGGCGTGCAGGCAGTTTCCGATGGCCTGACCGATGCGGTGCCCGCCGTCCACCTGACGGTGGACCGGGCTAAGGCCATGAAGCACGGTATGACCGTGGCACAGGTATATATGCAGGTGGCATCGGCTCTGTCCACTGCTACCAGCGGATCGGATATGACCCTGGACAGCCAGGACATGGGCGTGACTATCGCCCTGCCGGAGGAGCGAACGGTGGACCTGGAGCACCTGCTGGACCTGGAGATAACCCCCGGTTCCTCCGTGAGCGGCATCATGGGCGGCTCTATGGACAGCTCCATGACGGGCGGTGCTGTGGGCAGATCGGCAGCCACATTGGGGAGTGTATCCTCCGGCAGCTCCGGCGAGAGCTTTCGGCTGGGAGAGGTAGCCACCATGGAACGTACTGTAAGCCTCAGCACCATCAACCGCCAGGAGCAGCGCCGCTGCATCAACGTGACGGCTCAGGTGGACGAGGATCATAATGTGACCAAGGTGTCTGCTGAGGCCATCCGGGCGGTGGAGGGGCTCACCCTGCCTGAGGGAGTGACCACGGAATTCAGCGGTGAAAACGAGACCATTATGGACGCCATGCAGCAGCTGCTGCTGATGCTGGTGCTGGGCATCCTGCTGGTGTATCTGGTGATGGTGGCCCAGTTCCAGTCTCTGAAGTCGCCGTTTATCGTCATGTTCACCATCCCCCTGGCCTTCACCGGCGGCTTTATCATCCTGCTGGTGAGCGGGGTGGAGCTGAGTGTGGTGTCTCTCATTGGCTTTGTGATGCTGGTGGGTGTCATCGTCAACAACGGCATCGTGCTGGTGGACTATATCAACCAGCTGCGTCTGGAGGGCATGGGCCGGCGGGAGGCCATCATTGAGGCCGGCGTCACCCGCCTGCGGCCCATCCTCATGACGTCCATCACGACGATTTTGGGCCTGCTGGTCATGGCCTTCGGCGGCGACGCGGGCACGGCACTGATGCAGCCCATGGCCTTGGTGTGCATCGGCGGCTTGGTGTATGCCACCCTTATGACCCTGCTGGTGGTGCCCTGCATGTACGACATTATTAGCCGCAAGGAGCTGCGTAAGGTCACCGAGAGCGACCTGACCTATAGGGAGGGTGCCAATGCCGAGGCCGCGGAAGCCGTGGAGGCTTTGGCGCCGAAAACCGGGGAGCTCTCCGCCTCCACAGACGAAGTCAAGATGCTGTAATTAGATTGTGCATTATAAAAGGAGGCCCCTGCACGGCAGAAATAGCCGCGCAGGGGCCTCCTTTTATCCCGGGGGACCGATGATACCTCTACCAATAAGGCCTGTCATTGCGAACCGGCGCACACACCGGTGCGGCAACTCGTAATATCTCTGCATCGCAATTTAAGTAACGTATCCGTAGGGGTCGGCGTCCTCAATGGCCCGCTTGCTCCCCAAAACAAAAAATCCGGGCCAAAGCCCGGAAAAGCGCAAAAACCTATTGACAAGCAAGCCCTTGACCTGCTATAATGAATCGATTATGTTCGGATAGTGGGGGCATGTCCCCTTTTATAATCTGTTCATAGGATACCATCTGTCGGCGAAAAAAACAAGCGGGTGGCCCACAAAAGAAGCAACAAGCCCGTGCGTGTCACAAGCGATCCGGCGCGCACCCCGCAAAAGCCCTGAAAACAGTAAGCAAATTAAGTTGAGATAAAAGCAAGAAAGGCGTGAGTATTGAAGATGGCCAAGGATAAGTATTACGGCAAAACCCTGCGTAAGAATTTTGCCAGGCACGAAGAGGTCATGGCGATGCCCAACCTGCTGGAGATCCAGAAGAAGAGCTATCAGTGGTTCCTGGATACCGGTCTGCGGGAGGTATTTGCGGATGTGGCCTCCATCAGCGACTATGCCGGCAACCTGGAGCTGAGCTTCATCGACTTCAGCATGAATGAGCAGCCCAAGTACGATGTGGAGGAGTGCAAGGCCCGGGATGCCACCTATGCGGCTCCCATGAAGGTGAGTGTGCGCCTGCACAATAAGGAGACGGGCGAAATCAAGGAGCAGGAGATATTCATGGGGGACTTCCCCCTGATGACCCACTCCGGAACCTTCGTCATCAACGGCGCCGAGCGTGTGGTGGTCAGCCAGATCGTCCGCTCTCCCGGCATCTACTACGGCAAGGAAACGGACCTGAAGACCGACCTGCCCCTGCTGACGTCTACGGTCATCCCCTATCGGGGTGCCTGGCTGGAGTATGAGACCGACACCAGCGAGGTGTTCTGGGTTCGTATTGATAAAAACCGCAAGCTGCCCATCACCTGCCTGATCCGCGCCCTGGGGCTCAAGACAGATGCCGAGATTCTCGACCGCTTCGGCGATGACCAGCGCATTGTGGCCACACTGGAAAAGGACGGTTGCAAGTCCTATGAGGAGGCCATGCTGGAAATCTACCGCAAGCTGCGTCCCGGCGAGCCCCCCACGCTGGATTCCGCTGAGACTCTGCTGAACAATCTGTTCTTCGATCCCCGGCGCTATGACCTGAGCATCGTGGGCCGCTATAAGTTCAATAAGAAGCTGACCCTTTGGTCCATTGCCCGGGATCGCAAGCTGGCTCTGCCTGTGGCTGACCCCGCCACCGGGGAGATCCTCTTTGATGAGGGCCACGTCCTCACCGGCAAGGAGTGCCGGGAGCTGGATGCCATCGGCGTGGGCGAGGTGTCCGTTCTGGCCGATGACGGCGCCACCGTCCGCATCTTTACCAACCGCATGTGCGATATGAGCCGCTATGTGGACTTTGATCCCAAGGCTGCCTGCGGCATCAAGGAGCGGGTGCGCTTTGACGTGCTGCAGGAGCTGCTGGGCCAGTATCAGGGCCAGGAGCTCATCGATCAGTGCCGCCAAAACGCCGATCAGCTGGTGCCCAAGCACATCATCGTGGACGATATTCTCGCCTCCATCAACTATATGAACGCCCTGGCTCACGGCCTGGTCACCAAGGACGATATCGACCATCTGGGCAACCGCCGCCTGCGCTGCGTGGGCGAGCTGCTGCAAAACCAGTTCCGCATCGGCTTTAGCCGTATGGAGCGTGTCATTCGGGAGCGCATGACCATTCAGGACCTGGATGTGGTCACCCCTCAGAGCCTTATCAACATCCGGCCTGTTACCGCGGCCATCAAGGAGTTCTTCGGCTCCAGCCCCCTGAGCCAGTTTATGGATCAGACCAACCCCCTGGCGGAGCTGACCCACAAGCGGCGTCTGTCCGCCCTGGGCCCCGGCGGCCTGAGCCGTGAGCGCGCCAATATGGAGGTGCGTGACGTTCACTACTCCCATTATGGCCGCATGTGCCCCATTGAGACTCCCGAAGGTCCCAACATCGGCCTGATCTCTTATCTGGCCACCTACGCCCGGGTCAATGAGTACGGCTTTATCGAGGCCCCCTTCCGCATGGTGGACCACAAGACCGGCAAGGTCACAGATGAAATTCACTACATGACCGCCGACGTGGAGGATCAGTATGTGGTCTGTCAGGCCGCCGAGCCGGTAGACGAGGAGGGCCGTCTCACTGCCAAGCGCATTACCTGCCGCCATAGAGATGAAATCATCCAGGTGGAGCCCCAGTTTGTGGACTATATGGATATCTCTCCCCGTATGATGGTGTCCATCGCCACCGCCATGATCCCCTTCCTCCCCAACGACGACGCCAACCGCGCGCTGATGGGCGCCAACATGCAGCGCCAGGCCGTGCCTCTGCTGAAGCCGCACGCCCCCATCGTGGGTACCGGCATGGAGCATAAGATCTGCCTGGATTCCGAGGTGGCCGTCCTGGCCGAGGGCGACGGTGTTGTTACCAAGGTGGATGCCAGAGCCATCTCTGTCAAGTACGACAGCGGTGAAACCAAGGAGTATAAGCTCATCAAGTTCCTCCGCTCCAACCACGGCACCTGCATCAACCAGACCCCCATTGTCTCCGTAGGCGAGCGGGTCCACGGCGGTGACGACCCCACGGTCCTGGCAGATGGCCCCGCCACCGAGCAGGGCGAAATTGCCCTGGGCCAGAACATTCTGGTGGGCTTTATGACCTGGGAGGGCTATAACTACGAGGACGCCGTGCTGCTCAACGAGCGCCTGGTGAAGGAGGATCTGTATACCTCCATCCATATCGAAGAATACGAAATCGATGCCCGTGACACCAAGCTGGGGCCCGAGGAGATCACCCGGGATATCCCCAATGTGGGCGAGGATGCGCTGAAGGATTTGGACGAGCGCGGCATCATCCGCGTGGGCGCTGAGGTTCACGCCGGCGACATCCTGGTGGGCAAGGTCACTCCCAAGGGCGAGACCGACCTCACCGCCGAGGAGCGCCTTTTGCGGGCCATCTTCGGCGAAAAGGCCCGGGAGGTCCGAGACACCTCCTTGAAGGTGCCCCACGGCGAAAGCGGTATTATCGTGGACGCCAAGGTGTTCACCCGTGAAAACGGCGATGAGCTGAGCCCCGGTGTCAACGAGGTGGTTCGGGTGTATATAGCGCAGCGCCGCAAGATCCAAGTGGGCGATAAGATGGCCGGCCGTCATGGCAACAAGGGCGTTGTCTCCCGGGTCCTGCCCCAGGAGGATATGCCCTTCCTGCCCGATGGCACCCCCCTGGACATCGTGCTGAACCCCCTGGGCGTTCCCTCCCGTATGAACATCGGCCAGGTGCTGGAGGTTCATCTGGGCTACGCTGCCAAGACCCTGGGCTGGAAGGTGGCCACTCCTATTTTCGATGGTGCCACCGATAAGGACATCGCTGCCGCACTGGATCAGGCGGGCCTGGATCCTGAGGGCAAGAGCTGGCTCTATGACGGCCGCACCGGTGAACGCTTTGACAATAAGGTCACCGTGGGCTATGTGTACTTCCTGAAGCTGCACCACCTGGTGGATGACAAGATCCACGCCCGCTCCACCGGCCCCTACTCCCTGGTCACCCAGCAGCCTCTGGGCGGCAAGGCGCAGTTCGGCGGCCAGCGCTTCGGCGAGATGGAAGTTTGGGCGCTGGAAGCATATGGCGCCGCATATACCCTGCAGGAGATCCTGACCGTCAAGTCCGATGACGTCACCGGTCGTGTGCGCACCTATGAGGCCATTGTCAAGGGCCACAATGTTCCTACCCCCGGTGTGCCGGAGTCCTTCAAGGTACTGGTGAAGGAGCTGCAATCCCTGTGCCTGGATATCCAGGTGCTGGACGAGAACGGCAACGAGATTGAGCTGAAGGAGGACGAGGACGCCCTGGATACCTTCAACCTGGCCCGCATGGACGCTGACGATGACCGCCAAATGCGCTATGCCGATGAGGATGAGCTGGCCGATGCCGGCTACGGTGAGGTCGACGACGAGGAAGTGGACGCCTCCTTTGACAGCGCCGACGAAGAAGATGAGTATTAAGGAAGGGAGAAGCTATTACAATGAGTTACGCAACATTTGATGCAATCAAAATCGGTATCGCTTCTCCGGAAATGATCCGAGAGTGGTCCTTTGGCGAGGTAAAGAAGCCTGAGACCATCAACTACCGTACCCTCAAGCCTGAGCGGGACGGACTGTTCTGTGAGAAGATCTTCGGGCCCACCAAGGATTGGGAGTGCCACTGCGGTAAGTATAAGAAGATCCGCTTCAAGGGCAAGATCTGCGACCGCTGCGGCGTGGAGGTCACCCGCGCCAAGGTGCGCCGGGAGCGCATGGGCCACATTGAGCTGGCCACCCCCGTCAGCCACATTTGGTATTTCAAGGGCATTCCCTCCCGCATGGGCCTGCTGCTGGATATCAGCCCCCGGATCTTGGAGAAGGTCCTGTATTTCGCAGCCTATATCGTCACCGATCCCGGCGAGACCCCTCTGGTGCGCAATCAGATTCTCTCCGAGAAGGAATACCGGGATATGCGCGAAAAGTACGAGGACGATTTCGACGCCGGCATGGGCGCTGAGGCCGTGAAGAAGCTGCTGCAGCAGGTGGACCTGGAGGCATTGAGCCAGGAGCTCCATGCGGAGCTGCGGACCGTTTCCGGCCAGAAAAAGGCGAGAGTCGTCAAGCGCCTGGAGGTAGTGGACGCCTTCCGCCTCTCCGGCAATAAGCCCGAGTGGATGATCATCGACGTGCTGCCGGTGATTCCCCCGGAGCTGCGCCCCATGGTGCAGCTGGACGGCGGACGCTTCGCCACCTCCGACCTCAATGATCTGTATCGCCGGGTCATCAACCGCAATAACCGCTTAAAGCGTCTTATGGAGCTGAAGGCCCCGGACATCATCGTCCGCAATGAAAAGCGTATGCTCCAGGAAGCCGTGGATGCGCTGATCGACAACGGCCGCCGTGGACGCCCCGTCACCGGCGCCAATAACCGCGCTCTCAAGTCCCTGAGCGACATGCTCAAGGGTAAGCAGGGCCGCTTCCGCCAGAACCTGCTGGGCAAGCGTGTGGACTACTCCGGCCGCTCCGTTATTGTGGTAGGCCCCGAGCTGAAGATCTATCAGTGCGGCGTGCCCAAGGAGATGGCCGTGGAGCTGTTCCGCCCCTTCATCATGAAGAAGCTGGTGGAGGACGGCGTGGCCAATAACATCAAATCCGCCAAGAAGATGGTGGATAAGGGTGTCACCGAGGTGTGGGATGCGTTGGACGTTATCATCAAGGATCACCCCGTCATGCTCAACCGTGCGCCTACCCTGCACCGCCTGGGCATCCAGGCCTTTGAGCCGGTGCTGGTGGATGGCCGCGCGCTGAAGCTGCATCCCCTGAACTGCACCGCCTTCAACGCCGACTTCGACGGCGACCAGATGGCCATCCACGTCCCCCTGTCCGCCGAGGCCCAGGCTGAGGCCCGTCTGCTGATGCTGTCGGCCAATAACCTCCTGCGTCCTCAGGACGGCGGCCCCGTCACCGTGCCTACGCAGGATATGGTGCTGGGCTCCTACTACCTGACCATTGAGCGCTTTGAAAACGGAATGAGCCAGCTGGAAAATGACGAGTTCTGGCCCGAGGGCGTTGACTTTGCTCTGGCCGGGAAGAACTATGACGAGCTCACCGATGAGGAAAAGGCCAATAACCCGCTCAATATCTATCGCGACGAGGATGAGGTGCTCATGGCCTATAACGAGCATATCATCGGCATACACCAGCCCGTTTGGGTCCGTGTAGAGAAGGAGCTGAACGGTGAAAAGGTCCGCCATATGGTTCGGGGTACCGCCGGGCGCATCATCTTCAACCGCAATATTCCCCAGGATCTGGGCTTTGTGAAGCGCTTCAATGAGGACGGCACTCCCACCGACAAATTCTTTGACTACGAGATCACCGAGATCTGCGGCAAGAAGCTCCTGGGCAAGATCGTGGACCGCACCATCAAGCAGTACGGCTTCACCGTGGCTGCCGAGGTGTTGGATAATATCAAGGCCACCGGCTATAAGTATTCCACCCGTGCCTCTATTACCATCTCCATCTCCGACATGACTGTGCCCGAGAAGAAGTACGAGCTCATCGCCGAGACCGAGCAGCGGGTGGTGGACATCGAGGACCAGTACAACATGGGCTTCATCACCGATGAGGAGCGCTATAAGCTGGTGGTCCGCGAGTGGGAAAAGACCACCGCCGACGTTACCGACGCTCTGACTGCCAGCCTGGATAAGTATAACCCCATCTTCATGATGGCCGACTCCGGCGCCCGAGGCAGCATGAAGCAGATCCGTCAGCTGACCGGTATGCGCGGCCTGATGGCCAACACCGCCGGTAAGACCATCGAGATCCCCATCAAGGCCAACTTCCGCGAGGGCATGTCCGTGCTGGACTACTTCACCTCCTCCCGCGGCGCCCGTAAGGGCCTGGCCGATACCGCTCTGCGTACCGCAGACTCCGGCTACCTGACCCGCCGCATGGTGGATGTGTGCCAGGATGTCATCATCCGCGAGGATGATTGCGGCGTGGATAAGGGCATCGTAGTCTCCGAGATCGAGGAAAACGGCCAGGTCATCGAGAAGTTCTCCGAGCGTCTGAAGGGCCGCTTCCCCGTCCGGGATATTCTGAAGCCCGGCACCGACGAGGTGCTTATCTCCAAGGATCATATGATGACCGAGGACGATGCCGCCCTGCTGGAGAAGTTCGATATTCACTCCGCTGAGATCCGCACCGTGCTGACCTGCAAGGCTCACAGCGGCATCTGTGCCAAGTGCTACGGCATGAACCTGGCCACCTCCAAGCCCGTTGGCCCCGGCGAAGCCGTGGGTATCATCGCGGCCCAATCCATCGGTGAGCCCGGTACTCAGCTGACTATGCGTACCTTCCACACCGGCGGCGTAGCCGGCGGCGACATCACCCAGGGCCTTCCCCGAGTGGAGGAACTGTTTGAGGCCCGCAAGCCCAAGAAGATGGCCACACTGTCCGAGATTGCCGGTAAGGTTCGCTTTGAGGATGCCACCAAGGGCAGCCTGCTGAACATTATCGTTACTGCCGATGACGGCGATACCCGCACCTATTCCATGCCCCACACGGGCCTGCAGGTGAAGGACGGAGATGTCATCGAAAAGGGCAAGCAGCTCCAGGATGGCGCTCTGAACCCCCACGATGTGCTGCGCATCCGCGGCGCCTCCGCTGTGCATAACTACCTCATCCAGGAGGTTCTGAAGGTGTACCGTCAGCAGGGCGTGGACATCAACGATAAGCATATCGAGGTCATCGTCCGCCAGATGATGCGCAAGGTCCGGGTGGAGGAGGCCGGGGATACAGGCCTGCTCTCCGGTGCCATGGCCGATGTGCTGGAGGTGGAGATCGAGAATGCTAAGATCCGTGACCGCATCGCCGCCGGTGAAGTGAATGCCGAGACCGGCGAGCCCCTGAAGGAAGCGACCTATACCCAGCTTCTCATGGGTATTACCAAGGCTTCCCTGGCCACGGACTCCTTCCTCTCCGCCGCCTCCTTCCAGGAGACCACCAAGGTCCTCACCGAGGCCGCTATCAAGGGCAAGGTGGACCACCTGGTGGGCCTGAAGGAGAATGTCATCATCGGCAAGCTGATCCCCGCCGGCGCCGGCCTCAATGCCTACCGCCGTTTTGCCGAGGAGCTGGTTCCCGAGAAGGAGGAGCCGGAGCACGAGGTGCAGATCATCTCCAACGCCGTGGCCGCTGCCCATACCGAGGATTGATCTCTCGCGGCTTAAGCAAAGCCTCCCCCTAAAACGCAAAAGCCCCCGCTTCGGCGGGGGCTTTTCATACCCCGGATCAAAAAAATCCCCGTAGGGGTCGGCGTCCTCGACGACCCGTCCGTGCCGCTCCTTCAGCCCAAGCGTAGGGGCCGATGCCTACATCGGCCCGCCTCCGCTGCACTCCTTATAAAAAACCCCGTCATTGCACACCGGTGCGGCGATCCCTAATATCTCTATGCCACGCTGCCGTCCCCAACCGCAGGGGCGGACAACTCTGTCCGCCCGCTGGGAAGCTTCGCTTACTCTAAGTGGAGGGGGAGCTCCGCACCCCTCTTTTGCCTATTTCGCCGGAATAACCGGAAAATTTTCAGTGAAATATACAAAAAAATCCGCCCGCAGCTCTTGACGCATTTTCAAGGCTATGCTATAATTCTAACTTGCGTGGGTAGCATCCTGCGGATTTTGTTATGCACAAACGGGAGGGACCTGCGTGGAGGACACACACAGCCTGCATCCAAGAGTCACCGGCCTGCGGCAAACGCAAAAGGCTGTGGCAAAAGGATTGGCAGCGCGGGTCTACCTGGCGTGTGACGCCGACCCGGCACTGACGGAGCCCCTTGCGCAGCTGTGCCGGCAAGCGGGCATCCCTGTGGAGCAGGGAATAACCATGTCCCGGCTGGGACAAGCCTGCCGCATCGACGTGGGCTGTGCCGCAGCTGCAGAGCTAAAACCCCAATGAGCCGTTCCATCCGGAATAAAATTCCTTTATTCCGTGGAAAATATAGGGAGACTTTCTCCCGACATCAATCTATAGAAAGGAGAAACTAAGCATGCCTACCTTTAATCAGCTGGTCAAGCAGGGCAGAAAGCAGGCCACCTACAAGTCCAATTCCCCCGCTATGCAGAAGGGCCTGAACACTCTGAAGAACAAGGAAACCAACCTTTCCGCTCCTCAGAAGCGTGGTGTCTGCACCGCCGTGAGAACTGCCACCCCCAAGAAGCCTAACTCCGCTCTGCGTAAGATCGCCCGTGTGCGCCTGACCAACGGCTACGAGGTCACCGCTTACATTCCCGGCGTGGGTCACTCCCTGCAGGAGCACTCCGTGGTCATGATCCGCGGCGGCCGTGTGAAGGACCTGCCCGGCGTCCGTTACCATATCATCCGTGGTACGCTGGATACCCAGGGTGTCAATGGCCGTATGCAGGCTCGCTCCAAGTATGGCGCCAAGCGTCCCAAGAGCAAGTAAGCACATCTGAATTGAGCTTTGCCGAAAAGGTTTATATATATGTATTACCTCTTTGGCAGGCCGTACAGCGGTGAAAAGCGCCGCTGAGTACCTATGAAATCATATTTTTATGAAGGAGGGAAGCAAAGTGCCCAGAAGAGGTAATGTTCCCAAGAGAGAAATTTTGCCCGATCCTATGTACGGCTCTGTGCTGGTGACGAAGCTCGTCAACAGCATTATGCTGGACGGTAAGAAGGGCGTGGCTCAGAAGGTCGTCTATGGTGCCTTTGACATCATCAAGGAGAAGACCGACAAGGAGCCTCTGGAAGTTTTCACCGAGGCCATGGAAAATATCATGCCCAGCCTCGAGGTTAAGGCCCGCCGTGTGGGCGGTGCTACCTATCAGGTCCCCATGGAAGTGCGTCCCGCCCGCCGTCAGACCCTGGGTCTGCGCTGGCTGACCGCATATTCCCGCGCCCGCAGTGAGCGCACCATGGCCGAGCGCCTGGCAGGTGAGATCATGGATGCTGCCAACAACACCGGCAGCGCAGTCAAGAAACGCGAGGATACCCACAAGATGGCCGAATCCAACAAGGCATTCGCCCATTTCCGTTGGTGATCGCGGTATAATCGGTAAAAAAAGGAGAACAGTATGCCGAGAAAGGTTACACTGGAAAACACAAGAAATATCGGCATCATGGCCCACATTGATGCAGGCAAGACCACCACTACGGAGCGCATTTTGTACTATACGGGCGTCAATTATAAAATTGGCGAGACCCACGAGGGTACGGCCACCATGGACTGGATGGAGCAGGAGCAGGAGCGTGGCATCACCATCACCTCCGCTGCAACCACCTGCTACTGGAAGGGCTCCAAGGATCAGTTCCCCCAGACCCGTATCAACATCATTGATACTCCGGGCCATGTGGACTTTACTGTAGAGGTGGAGCGTTCTCTGCGCGTGCTGGACGGATCTGTCACCGTCATGTGCGCCAAGGGCGGCGTGGAGCCCCAGTCTGAGACTGTGTGGCGTCAGGCGGATCACTATCATGTCCCCCGGATGATCTACGTTAATAAGATGGATATCACCGGTGCGGATTTCTTCCATGTGCTGGACATGGTGCATGACCGTCTCAAGTGCAACGCCGTGCCCATTCAGCTCCCCATCGGTAAGGAGGATACCTTCAAGGGTATCATCGACCTGGTGGAGATGAATGCTGATATTTATTACGATCAGCTGGGCAAGGATATGCGCGTAGAGCCGATCCCCGAGGACATGATGGACCTGGCCAATGAGTACCGGGAAAAGCTGCTGGATGCCGTTTCCATGTTTGATGATGAGATCATGGAGATGTATCTGGAAGGGCAGGAGATCCCCACGGCCAAGATTCGCAAAGCCATCCGCCAGGCCACCGTGGCCGTGGAAATGGTGCCTGTGGTCTGCGGTTCATCTTACCGCAACAAGGGCGTCCAGAAGCTGCTGGATGCCATCGTGGACTATATGCCCGCCCCCACTGACATTCCCGCTATCAAGGGAACCAATCCCAAGACCGACGAGGAGGAAGACCGTCATCCTTCTGATGATGAACCCTTCTCCGCACTGGCATTCAAGATCATGACCGATCCTTATGTGGGCCGGCTCTGCTTCTTCCGCGTCTATTCCGGAACGCTGAACACCGGCTCCGCCGTGCTCAACGCCACCAAGGGCAAGCGCGAGCGCGTGGGTCGTCTGCTGCAGATGCACGCCAACCACCGTGAGGATTTGGAAACGGTCTATTCCGGCGACATTGCTGCTGTGGTGGGCCTGAAGAATACCACCACCGGCGATACCCTTTGCGACGAAAAGCACCCCATCATCCTGGAATCCATGGAGTTCCCCGAGCCCGTGATCCGCGTGGCCATTGAGCCCAAGACCAAGGCCGGCCAGGAGAAGATGGGTCTTGCCCTGGCCAAGCTTGCCGAGGAGGACCCCACCTTCCGTACCTATACCGACGAGGAAACGGGTCAGACCATCATCGCCGGCATGGGCGAGTTGCACCTGGAGATCATCGTGGACCGTCTGCTTCGCGAGTTCAAGGTGGAGGCCAACGTGGGCGCTCCCCAGGTGGCCTACAAGGAGACGGTGCGCAAGAAGGTCAACCACGAGACCAAGTACAAGCGCCAAAGCGGCGGCTCCGGCCAGTACGGCCATGTGAAGATCACTCTGGAGCCCAACGAGTCCGGCAAGGGCTACGAGTTTGTCAACGCCGTGGTCGGCGGTGCTATTCCCAAGGAGTTTATTCCCGCTGTGGACACCGGTATCCAGGGCGCCATGCAGTCGGGCGTGTTGGCCGGCTATCCTGTGGTGGATGTAAAGGTTACCCTGTACGACGGCTCCTATCACGAGGTGGACTCCTCCGAAATGGCCTTTAAGATCGCCGGCTCCATGGCCTTCAAGGAGGCCATGCGCGAGGCGGATCCCGTGCTGCTGGAGCCCATCATGAAGGTGTGCGTCATCGTGCCCGACGAGTATATGGGCGATGTCATCGGCGACCTGAATGCCCGCCGCGGCCAGATCCAGGGCTACGAGATGCGCTCCGGCGCCCAGCAGATCGACGCCTTCGTGCCTCTGTCCGAGATGTTCGGCTACGCCACCAACCTGCGCTCCCGCACCCAGGGCCGCGGTCAGTATACCATGGAGCCCAGCCATTATGTGGAGCTGCCCAAGAGCCTGCAGGAGAAGCTGGTGAGCAAGCACACCGGCCGGGACGATTAATTCTAATTTAGGATTGCTTTTCTGCCGGAAATACTGTAAAATAGCAATGTTAGTGTTAAACATTGCAGAATAACAAACCAATACAAAATTGTTAAGGAGGATTTTTTCAAATGGCTAAGCAGAAATTTGAGAGAACAAAGCCCCATGTTAACATCGGCACCATCGGTCACATCGACCATGGCAAGACCACTCTGACCGCTGCTATCACCAAGTACCTGGCTATGCAGGGCGGCGCTGAGTACACCGACTATTCTTCCATCGATAAGGCTCCCGAAGAGCGCGAGCGTGGTATCACCATCAACACCGCTCACGTTGAGTATGAGACCGCTAAGCGTCACTATGCTCACGTTGACTGCCCGGGCCACGCCGACTATATCAAGAACATGATCACCGGTGCTGCTCAGATGGACGGCGCCATCCTGGTCATCGCCGCCTCCGACGGCCCCATGGCTCAGACTCGTGAGCACCTGCTGCTGGCTCGCCAGGTGAACGTGCCCTCCGTGCTGGTCTTCCTGAACAAGTGCGACCAGGTGGACGATGAGGAGCTGCTGGAGCTGGTGGAGATGGAAGTTCGCGAGCTGCTGGACTTCTATGGCTTCCCCGGCGATGATACCCCCATCATCCGCGGCAGCGCTCTGAACGCCCTGGTTTCCGAGTCCACCGATCCCAACGCTCCCGAGTATGCCTGCATCAAGGAGCTGATGGACGCTGTTGATACCTGGATCCCCACTCCCGACCGCAAGGAGGATATGCCCTTCCTGATGCCCGTGGAGGACGTGTTCACCATCTCCGGCCGCGGCACCGTGGCTACCGGTCGTGTGGAGCGTGGCGTGCTGAAGCTGAACGAGAAGGTCGAGATCGTCGGCCTGCAGGACGAGAAGCGCGAGACCGTCGTCACCGGTATCGAGATGTTCCACAAGCTGCTGGATTACGCTGAAGCCGGCGATAACATCGGCGCTCTGCTGCGTGGTGTTGCTAAGACCGAGATCGAGCGCGGCCAGGTTCTGTCCGCTCCCGGCTCCATCCATCCCCACACCAAGTTCACCGGCCAGGTGTACGTTCTGACCAAGGACGAGGGTGGCCGTCACACTCCCTTCTTCAATAACTATCGTCCCCAGTTCTACTTCCGTACCACCGACGTGACCGGCGTCATCACCCTGCCCGAGGGCACCGAGATGTGCATGCCCGGCGATAACGTCGACATGAAGGTCGAGCTGATCACCCCCATCGCCATTGAGAACGGTCTGCGTTTCGCTATCCGTGAGGGTGGCCGTACCGTGGGTTCCGGCGTTGTTATCGACATCGAGGAGTAATTTCTCAAATCATAAAAAGGCTGTCCTTAGGGGCAGCCTTTTTTAAATTTACCAGAAAAATTTTTGATTTTTCTGGTAAGGGGCTTGCCGCCTGCTGCGCGCATAATTTTGCCGCAGGCGGCAAAATTCCACACTGGCAGCCTGAGAGGTGTTTTCCCCACGCGCATGTCGCGGTGAAAAATGATCCCATTTTTTTGCCGCCTGCGGGCGGCAAACTCTGCGAGGTTTTTGGGGGGCGACCATACACTTTTATTGTCAATGTCATTGCGAAGCCAGCGCGCACACTGGTTGTGGCAATCCGTGACTCCCGACCTTCGCACATAAATTTTGCCTTGCCGGGCAACCTAATCCCGGAGGCGATAAACTATGAGTGAAAAACATAAGCTGGCTCACGACATTACTCCGGATGTTCACCAGTTCCACGCACCCCCAGAGGACATCCACGACATCATCAATGGCTGGGGCACCTACAACATTCAGGCAACGTCCGACACGGAGAATCTCTTTCCCCTCATTGGCCCGGGCCTACCCCAAAAGTGGAAATGCAGAAAAATTACAAAGGATGATATGGAGAAGGAATCCTGACCCACAGGGCTATGCTGTAGACTGGAAGCGGTTGAATTCTCCAAAAGTAAAAAGCAGGCGGCACCCAATCAAAGCTGGGAGCCGCCTGCTTTACTGTCTAATTTTGTTTGGCAGATGCTGACTTTATGGCTTTCAAAAATACTGTCCTATCGATAAACGGCAGAGTGTGTCTGTTTCCTTGATTTGTCAGGAGGCAGGGGGCTGCTGGGAGGGGGAGATGGCCTCCGCCGGAGGCGCATTGGTGTGGTCTGCATCGGGAGAAGCGGTCTCTATCGGGGCAGCGGGCTCTGCCGCTGCGTGCATTTCTCCTGCTGTGGCGGAAACCAGAGTGGACATGGCTTCTGCCCGTCCGGCTTCATAGGCGTCGGCTTTAGCCTTTTCCATCTCCTGACGGCGGGCATTTTCGGCCCGGATGGCTTCCTTTTGCTCCGAGCGGCGGGCGGAGAACCGAAGGAATGCCCGGAGGCTCAGATAAATCAGCAGCGCGGCCATCAAGGCCAGCCCGATCCAGCCGGGAATGCGGATGTGCCAAAAGTCACGCACAGCGAAGTGCTCACGCACCAGACCCTGGTAGTACAGCACCACGCCCAAAGCGATGCAGACCAGACCGCCGATGAGAGACAATACAGCCCGGAACTTGGCCCTACCCTTGCAGATAAAGAATCGGATCACCAAGGCAATAGCCAGCAGAAACAGCGCCGGAGATTGGCAGCACAGAATGTATCCGAAAGTGTGATTCATATGACGCTCCTATTCTCACAGGGCGCTCTTGCCCCGGACGATGTACTGGCCCTCCTGCTCACCGATGACATGGCCGTTTTCCACCATGAGCTTGCCCCGCAGCCACACCTGACTCACGGAGCCGTGGGTCACGAAGCCCTCATAGGGAGTATAGCCGGCACGGCTGACCATGTCCTCAGCGCGGAGAATGTGATCGGCCTGAGGATCATAGACCACGATGTCCGCATCTGCGCCGGGGGCAATGACGCCCTTCCGGGGGAACATACCATAGAGCTTGGCAGGATTTTCCGACAGGACCTTACACATGGTGGCCAGGGAGATTTTTCGGGTAGTTACGCCGAAGGAGTACACCAGCTCACCCCGGGCCTCCACCCCGGGCAGGCCCCCGGGGATCTTGGTAAAGTCGCCCCGGCCGGCGTCCTTCTGCGCCAGGGTAAAGGCGCAGTGGTCCGTGGAGATGGTCTGGATATCGCCCTTACGCAGGCCGGCCCACAGGGCCCGGCAATCCTCCGGCTTGCGGAGGGGGGGCGCGCAGACATAGCGGGCGGCCCGGGAAAAGTCCTCATTATAATATACGCTGTCGTCCAGCACCAGGTACTGGGGGCAGGTCTCCACATACACCTTCTGCCCCCGGCGCCGGGCGGCGGTGACCTCCGCCAAGGTGGCGGCATTGGTCAGGTGGACGATGACCACGGGAATGTCCACTGCCTGAGCGATGCGCAGAAGGCGGCTCACGGCCTCGGCCTCCAGAAAGTCAGGCCGGGTCTCCGGATGGGAGGAAACGCCCATCTCCCCGGCGGCTTTTTTCTCCTCGATGAGGGCGTTGATGACGCCGCTGTTTTCGCAGTGGACGCCGCAGATGCCGCCCTTTTCCTTCAGCTTTTTCAGGGCCTTGTACATGGCCTCGTCCCCGATCATCATGGCCGGGTAGGTCATGTACATCTTGAAGGAGGAGATGCCGGCGGCGTACATGTCGTCGATCTCCTTTTCAATCTCCGCATTCCAATCGTCAATGGTCATATGGAAGCCGTAGTCGCACCAGCACTTGCCGTCGGCCTTCCTGTGCCACAGATCCAGGCCGTGGTGGAGAGATTCGCCCTTGTTGGGGCAGGCAAAATCCACAATGGTGGTGGTGCCGCCCCGGATGGCAGACTTGGTACCGCTGTCAAAGTCATCAGCGGTGGTGGTGTTGCACACGTCCAGATCAAAGTGGGTGTGGGCATCGATAAACCCGGGCATGAGCAGCATGCCGGTGACATCAATGGCCCGGGCCAGAGGGTCGGAGAGATTGCGGCCCACCTGGAGAATTTTCTCATTTTCCACCAGCACGTCGGCCCGGCGGGTGCCCCTGCCGGAGACTACGGTGCCGTTTTTGAACAGATATTTCATAGCAGTACCCCCTATTGAAATGATGAGAAAAAAGTGAACGGTAAAAAGCGGAGGGACGGCGCCCCCGGTGATCTTGCCATCATTATAGCATACCCGGGAAAAATGTCCATAAAAATTGATAAAGGAAAGAAAATATGCTATACTGCGAAAAAATGGAGGGATGTATCATGCTGGATCTGACGGAAAAAAACCTGCAAAGCCACGAGGTTTATAGTGGACGCATCATCCGGGTGCGCAACGATGAGGTGCTACTGCCAAACGGTGAGCATGGATGGCGGGAGGTGGTGGATCACCCCGGCGGCGTGGGAATTTTGGCCTTTGACGATCAGGGCCGGGTGGCCCTGGTGCGGCAGTTCCGCTATGCTGTGGGCCAGCACCTGTGGGAGATCCCTGCGGGAAAGCGGGAGAAGGGAGAAAATCCCTTTGTGACGGCGCAGAGAGAGCTGAACGAGGAGGTGGGCGCCGCAGCGGCCCGATGGACGGAGCTGGGGAGCATCATCGCCTCCCCCGGCTGCTACGCCGAGGTGCTGTACCTATACATGGCGGAGGGGCTGACCTTCTCCCGACAGCACCTGGATGAGGATGAGTTTTTAGAGGTACGTTTTTTCCCATTTGCGGAAGCGGTGGAAAAGTGCATGAGTGGGGAGATACGGGACGGAAAGACCGTGACGGCGGTGCTGAAGGCCAGGCTCCTGCAAGAAAAGACTTGCACTTTATGAGGTTTTCCGATACACTGAAGAAAATGACGGTGGATGGCCGGGAGGAGAATGCATATGAGTAAATTGCAGAAGATTGCTGTGGTGTTCTTGCTGATTGCCGTGATCACGGGAATCCTGCACAAAACGGGGGTATTCTATGTGCCGGGATTGACGGCACTGACCCTGTGTGTAGCCATGTGTGCGGAAGGATCGGATATGCTCAAGGGCACGGGAAAAAAGAAGAATACCTCCCGGCGGGTGGCTGCCATTCTGGTGCTGGCCTTTGGCCTGCTAAACCTGGTGGTGGGCGGATTTGAGATCTATGACTATGTAATTCGGCTGTGAAAAAAGAATGAGGAGGTGCAGCGGGGGCTGCAGCTCCCTTTTATGACAGAAAACAGAAGCATGGAGGGGAAACAATGAAGGCAACCATCCGAAGGGCACAGGAGAAGGATCTGGCGGCTGTAGAGAGGATCTATGACGCCATCCATACAGAGGAAGAAGCAGGGCGGGCCTGCATCGGATGGGAACGGGAGATCTATCCTACCCGGCGGACGGCGGAGGATGCCCTGGTGCGGGACGATTTGTTTGTGGAGGAGGCAGAGGGACGTATCGTAGGCACAGCCATTATCAATCGGGTGCAGGTGGACGCATATGCGGAGGTCAAATGGCTGTATCCGGCATTGGATGAGCAGGTGATGGTGCTGCACACGCTGGTCATTGACCCGGACGAAAAGGGAAAAGGATACGGACGGGAATTTGTGGCGTTTTACGAGGAGTATGCGTCCCGGGGCGGCTGTACCTGTCTGCGCATGGACACCAACGCCCGAAATGAGGGAGCCCGGCGGCTGTATAGGCACCTGGGATACCGAGAGGCGGGGATCGTGCCCTGCGTGTTCAACGGACTTGCTGGAGTTGAACTGGTGATGCTGGAGAAGAAACTATAAACACCGAAAAAGAGAAAACAGATACACGGAACATAAAGCGCATACACGAAATGAATTTCGTGTATGCGCTATTTTTCACACGAGGAATGTAAAATCAACAATGCGATGCGCAATATGTATAGAAAAGAATGGAGTGGCCTGAAGCACAGGCGGCACGGAAAGCGCAAAAGCGGCTTCGCCAGATTCGGCGAGGTCGCTTTCTTTTCTTGTATGACATGCCCGCAGAAGCGGGATGTCAATAGATATAAGGAGGATCAGAATATGCCTATCATTCATGTGAGCGAAACAGGAAAGCAGGACACCCAGAAAAAGCGGGACTTTATGGAGTTTGCCGCCAACAGCATCCGCAGCCACACCAACACGCTGCCAAAGAACATCTATGTGTATTTCCATGACATGGAGCCGGAAAACGTGCGAAAGACGGCTCCCACGGCGCGCATAGATTGGACCATGATACCGGATCGCACCAACGAGGCCAAAAAGGCCATTATGGGCGAGTTAACCGATGAGTTGGCCAAGCTTACCGGGGAGAATAGAAGCGAAATCGTAATCATCTTCAACGACATCCCCTTTCCGAATGCCATGCTGGGAGGAATCACCCGGGCAGACAACTACAACTGGTAAACAAACGCAGACAATCCCCTTCCGCTTTGGCGGAGGGGGGATTTTTTGCGTGATAGGAAAACGGGGCAGTTGCGGAGAAATGGGCAACAAAAAGGCAAGATTTGCCGGAGAAACGGGGAGAGATAGAAAAACAAAAGGAGGTTTTTTCACATGGAGGAAAAGGAATGGGTGCGCTGCGGCCGCTGCGACGGAGAAATCTATGAGGGTGCAGAATACTATCAAATCAACGGCGAGTGCGTATGCAGAGAGTGCCTGGAGGAGTTTGCAGGACACTGGTTTGCGCCCTTTCGGCTAATCGCCGGGGAGGAGCTATGAAGGGAAAGGGAGAGAGCTTTTGGCAGGAGGTGCGCCGGGCCTATGAAAACGGAGAGGGCAGCTATCAGACCCTGGCGGATCGATTTGGCGTGAGCCGGGGGGCCATGGCGAGCCACGGCAGGATCGAGGGCTGGAACAGAAAAAAACAGGAGAGTACGGATCTGCAGGAGATGACGGGAAAGCTTTCCCGGGCAGCCATGCGGGAGATTGGACGGCTGGAGGAGGGCGAGGCCGATGTGAAGACTATCCGGGAGCTGACGGCACTGCTGAAGGAGCTGAACCAGCTGATGAAAAGCGCCGCCGAGGAAAACGGGGAGAGCACCGTGCGGGTGCAGTGGGAGGAGGACACGGAGCAGTGGAGCGAGTAGAGATGTTGCACCTGTCGCCGCCCAATGAGAAGCAGAAGCTGTTTTTGCAGTGCAGGAAAAAATACATTGCCTTCGGCGGCGCACGGGGCGGCGGGAAAAGCTGGGCCGTGCGCACCAAGGCGAAGCTTATGGCTCTGCGCTATCCGGGGATACGGATGCTGCTGGTGCGGCGAACCTATCAGGAGCTGGAAAACAACCACATCCGATTCCTGCGGCGGGAGCTGGCGGGGATCGCCGGCTACAGGGCTACGGCCAGACAGTTTGTATTTGCCAACGGCAGCGTGCTGGATTTTGGCTACTGCGCCTGCGACGGGGACCTGGACCGATATCAGGGGGCGGAGTATGACGTGGTCTTTTTAGACGAGGCCACCCAGCTGCGGGAGGAGTGGATGCGGCAATTTGCGGCGTGCGTGCGAGGGGTGAACGACTTTCCCAAGCGAATTTACTACACCTGTAACCCCGGTGGGCCGGGACACGGATACATCAAGAGACTGTTTATCGACAAACGCTATCTGCCGGGGGAAAATCCGGAGGACTATGAGTTTATTCCCGCCCGAGTGACGGACAACCGGGCGCTGCTGAAAAAACAGCCGGAGTATCTGCAGCAGCTGCAGGCACTGCCGGACAAGCTCCGGGCGGCCTGGCTGGAGGGAAAGTGGAACATCTTTCAGGGACAGTTTTTCCAGGAGTTTACAGACGACCCGGAGCATTATCGCGACAGGAGGTTTACCCATGTTATCGAACCGTTTGACATCCCCAGAGAATGGAGGATCTATCGCAGCTACGATTTCGGCTACGCCAAGCCATTCTCCTGCGGCTGGTGGGCGGTGGATTTTGACGGATGTATTTACCGGATTTTAGAGCTATACGGCTGCACGGAGAACCCCGATGAAGGGGTGCGGTGGGCCCCGGAGAAGCAATTCGCCAAGATACGGGAGATCGAACAGACCCACCCGTGGCTGAAGGGGCGGACCATTGACGGAGTGGCCGATCCGGCAATTTGGGATACCAGCCGGGGAGAAAGCATCTATGAGACGGCCCTGCGGCACAGGATCTACTTCACAAGGGGCGATAACCGACGCATCCCAGGGTGGATGCAGATGCACTACCGGATGACCTTTGACCAGGAGGGATATCCGCAGATGTATGTATTCAAGAGCTGCAGGGCGTTTATCCGGACAATACCGGAGCTGCGATTTTCGGACACAGAGCCGGAGGACCTGGATACCCGACAGGAGGATCACGCAGCGGATGAGAGCCGGTATTTCTGCATGTCGCGGCCCATTCGGCCGGTGCGCCGGGGTGAGGAGCTGGCGCTGGGGGATGATCCGCTGAATATGAGGAAGAAATGAGAGCTTTGGGACGGGGCGCGGATTGCCACGGCCAGCGTGCGCGCTGACCTCGCAATGACAGGTTACAGGGGGCGGAGAATTGGCGGCGGGCTGAGGGCAGCCCGCCCTACCCATATTGGAGGGATGCCGCAACAGGCGAGACGCAAATTTTTTTATTTTTGGCATTGTTGCATGGAGAAGGGCAACAGGGAGGGCAACGGAGCGGAGGCGGGAGGACACAGGTGAGAACGATAAGGAGGGTTACGGCATGGAGCCTATGACTTTGCAGAAACCGAAGATCGGTGCGGAGGAGGTGCGCCGGGCGGCGCAGATCCTGAAGAAATACAAGCAGGGAAAGGCACACCTGGAGAGCCGCATCATCGACAACGAGCAGTTTTGGAAAATGCGGCACTGGCAGCAGATGGAGAAAAACGGGCAGGGGGGCAATCCCGGCGATCCGCAGCCGGCCAGCGCATGGCTGGTGAACTGCATCCTGTCCAAGCACGCGGACGCCATGGATTGCTATCCGGAGCCCACGGTGCTGCCCCGAGAGGAGGGAGACCGGGCGGAGGCCTCCAAGCTGACGAAAATTCTGCCGGTAGTACTGAAGCAGAATCAGTTCAAACGGACCTATTCAGATGCCTGGTGGTACAAGCTGAAAAGCGGGTGCGCCGCCTATGGCGTTTTCTGGGATGCGGGAAAGCTGGGGGGATTGGGGGATATTTCCATCCGCAGAATGGACCTGCTGAACCTGTTCTGGGAGCCGGGGGTCCGGGACATCCAGGACTCGGAAAATTTCTTTTCCACGGAGCTTGTCAGCAATGCACAGCTTTTGCGCAGCTATCCGCAGCTGGAGGGAAAGCTGGGCGGCGGAAGCTTCACGGTGAGCCGATTCCTCTATGATGACACGGTGGATACCTCTGACAAGTCTCTGGTAGTGGATTGGTACTATCACACCATGGACGGAGGAAGAAGGGTGCTGCAGTACTGTAAATTCGTGGGGGAGACGGTGCTCTACGCTACGGAAAACGATTGGCAGACACCTGTGGAGCAGAGAGAGATCGGTGTGGACGAGAATGGTGAGCCAATCCTGGAGGAGGTGCCGGTGGGCCTGCCTATGTGCAGGAGGGGCTGGTATGACCACGGGAAATATCCATTTGTATTTGACGTGCTGTTTCCTGAGGAGGGGACACCCTGCGGGTACGGATATATCGATCTGTGCAAGTCACCCCAAAAGCAGATAGACCTCATGAGCCAGGCCATTCTCAAGAACACCCTGGCGGCGGCGACACCGAGGTTTTTCATCCGGGCAGACGGCGCGGTGAATGAAAGCGAGTACGCCGATTGGACTAAGCCCTTTGTTCACACCAACGGAAATCTTGGAAGCGACTCCATTGCACCCATCCACACGGCGGGGCTGGACAGCGTGTATGTGGCCATCCTGCAGAGCAAGATCGCCGAAATGAAGGAGACGGCGGGCAACCGGGATGTGGCCAATGGCGGCACAGCCTCCGGCGTAACGGCGGCTACGGCCATTGCGGCATTGCAGGAGGCCGGCGGAAAGCTTTCCCGGAATATGATCGATGACGGGTACGAGGCGTTTTCCGACGTGGTGACGCTGTGCATCGAGCTGATCCGGCAGTTTTATGGGCTGCCCAGACAGTTTAGGCTGCTGGGGGGCGAATTTGCCAGCTACGACAATGCAGGGTTACAGCCGGTGGCCATGAGCGACGGCGTGGAGATTTCCTACCGGGTGCCGGTGTTTGACCTGGAGATTTCCGCCCAGCAGGAAAACCCATACAAGACCATGGAGTACAATCAGCTTGCCCTGCAGCTGTTCCAGATGGGGTTCTTCCGGGAGGACATGGCTCCGCAGGCATTGCGGTGCCTGGAGCTGATGGACTTTAAGAACAAGGACTTAGTGATGGCTATGATCCGGAACGGGCAGACCCAGCAGATGGAAATCCAGCAGCTGCGTCAGAGGCTGATGCAGGCGGCGGCTGTGGTGGACCAGGTGAAAGGGACGCATCTTGCCCAGCAGCTGGCCCAGGAGTATGCCGCGGCACAGAAAAACGCCAAGGGCAGCGCCTGGCAGGCCGGAAAGCTCAACTCCGTGGAGCGTACCAGGCGCAGCACCCGGGAGGCGGTGCGGCCCAGATGATCCGGGTGACGGCAGAGCCGGGGCGGCTGACTCTGGAGGGACATGCGGGATATGCTCCGACAGGGAAGGACATTGTATGCGCGGCGGTGTCGGCCTTGGTGCTGGCCCTGGCGGAGCGGCTGCAGGAGAAGAACCTGGTGAGAGAGCTCATTATGCGGCCGGGGTATGTGCGCATTGCCATGCGGGGCGCAGACAGGGAGGCGGAATTAGTGAAATGCGGGCTGCGGCAGCTGGAGAGACGGTTCCCCCAGTGCGTGGAGGTAATTGAAAAATAGGCTGCGTATCAAAAAGTCTCGCAGAGTTTGGCGGTACGGAGCGGACTATAATCCTTTTGTCGGAAAATTCCAAAGAAATTTTCCGACAGGTTCAAACAGGGCCATTTCTCCCGGCGAGGGAGTGATGATACGGGTCGTGGCCTACCACGGGAAAGGATGAGACCATGGAAATGGAAGAAAACCAGGCACAGCTTTGTGAAGCATCGGGCGATACGGCTCCCGACGCCGGGGAGCAGGAGGACTTCGAAGCTTTGATCCGGGGCAGGTACAAGGAGGAGTTTGACGCCAAGGTGCGGAAAATTCTGGACGGACGGCTGCGGGGTATGCGGCAGGAGAATCAGCAGCTGAAGGAGCAGAAGGAGAAGCTGGAGGGGGTACGCAAGGCGGAGGCGGCGGAGCGCATTGACCGGCTGCGCAGGCAGGAGGGAGAGCTGAGACGGCTGTATCCGGACTTTGACTGGCAGAGAGAGATGCAAAGCGAGCGCTTCGGGCGGCTGATTTTGGCCGGAGTGGAGCCCCGAACGGCCTATGAGACGGTGCATGGCCGGGAACTGATGGAAAAGGCCATGCACTACGCTGCAGGACGCACGCGCAGACAGGTGGCCGGGAGCCTGGCCAGCGGTATGAGCCGGGTGGCGGAAAACGGCGGCAGGAGCATTGCCGTGACAGCCAGCGATCCTCGGGGGCTCACCAGCGAGGATCTGGCGGATATTCGCAGGCGTGTGCTGGACGGGGAGAAGATTCGATTCTGAGGAAGAGCGCTGGGGGAGATTTTGACCTATGAGGACAGGCGCGGGGCGTCCTCGCGATGACGCCGCTTACAAGGGATGCTGAGCGAGGGGAGTACGGATTGCCACACCAGTGACATCGGTCACTGGTTCGCAATGACAGAGTTTTTGCAAGGGGTGCGGTGGAGGTCCGGCGGCTGACGGGGGGTGTGGCCCCGCAATGACAGACTTTACGAGGGACGGAATCTTCGGAGCGCGGAAGAAACTGAAAAGCTTTTGTTAGAAGAAAGGAAAGATGACTATGGAGCTAAACTATCAGATGTTTGCCGATGTAAACACACAGACTACCGGCGGCCTGTCCGCCGAGATGAAGACCTATTACGGCATGGAGCTGCTGGAGAACGCTAAGCCCCAGCTGGTACACAACCAGTTTGCTGCTACCAAGCCCCTGCCTGTGGGCGGCGGCAAGACCGTAGAATGGCGTAAGTTCGGCGCCTTTGACAAGGCACTGACACCTCTGACCGAGGGCGTGACCCCTGACGGCAGCGGTATCTCTGTCAGCTATATCACCAAGGAGCTGGCCCAGTACGGCGACTACACCACCGTGTCCGACATGTTGGACCTGACGGCTATCGACGACGTAGTGTTGGAGATCACCGACCGCCACGGCAACAACATGGGCCTGACCCTGGACACTGTGACCCGCAACGAGATCCAGCAGGGCAATCAGGTGATCTATGCTCCTGTGCTGGGCGAGGGCGGCAAGCAGACCGCCGTGACCAGCCGTGTGGCCCTGACCCCGGCCTGCAAGATGACCAGCGAGCTGGTGGCCAAGGCAGCTACCCAGCTGAAGAAGATGAATGCGCCGACCTTTGACGGCAAGTATGTGTGCATCATCCATCCCTCTGTGGCATTTGACCTGCGCCAGGATGAGGCATGGATCGCCGCCCACCAGTATGCCGCCGCCACGGAGCTGTTCTCGGGCGAAATTGGCGAGCTGCACGGCGTACGCTTTGTGGAGACCACAGAGGCTAAGATCTTCTGTGGCGCCGACCTGGCCAAAAATGCCCGCAATCTGGCGGTGAACGGCGCGGTGGCAGCTAAGGCTACGGTGAGCTTTGACGGCGGCTCCGTGGACGCCGGCAGCCTTGCGGGCCGCTATGTGCTTATCGGCGGCAAGCGCTATAAGGTGCTCAGCAATACCGACAGCGCCATGACGCTGGAGGAGGCCATTACCGCCGCTGACAACGCCGTCATTTATCCCGGTGAGGGCGGTGCAGAGGGCTGCGCCGTATACGGCTGCCTATTTGTGGGCAAGGGCGCTTACGGCGTGGTGGACCTCAGTGAGGGGACGGAGGTTATTGTAAAGCCTCGCGGCTCCTCCGGCACCGCCGATCCCCTGGATCAGCGCTCCAGCGTGGGCTGGAAGGGTATTCACGCCGCTGCTATCCTGTACGACGAGTACATGGTGCGTGTGGAATGCGGCTCCTCCTACTCTAAGGAGGACAAGGCCAACTGATGGGCCGGCGGGGGCGGGGCGTGAGCTCCGCCCCCGCGCGAGACAAGGAACGTGGCGCAGAGAGATGCGGATTGCCACACCAGTGACGGCGGTCACTGGTTCGCAATGACACATTGCAAGAAATGCTGTGCGGGGTCGGTTCGGGCCGCCGGGGATGCCGTCCCCTGCGGAATATAACAAGAGGTGCGGTGGGACGGGGACCAGGAGGGTCGTCCCTACGGAGTATCAAGCAGTTTGGTGCGGCGGGACGATGGGGGCATCGTCCCCTACGAGATGTTTTACGGGGCGGGGTGCATGTGCGCTGCGGCGGGGTGAGGGTACCCCGCCCTACGGGTAGCAAGGAGACCGGTGCAAGGTCGGCGGCGGGTCATATAAGAAAGGAGATTTTTGCATGAAAGAGGAAATGCGCAAGGTTTATCTGCCCAGAGGCAGAAAGAATGAGGAAAATTTCGTGATCGTATCCGTGAACGGGCGTAGCTACAAGATCATGAAGGGCGTGGAGGTGGAGGTGCCTGCGTATGTGGCGGAGGTGCTGGAAAACAGCCGCATGATGGCTGACACTGCCCGGCGGTATGTGGACACCATGGCCAACTGAAAAGGAGGACACTATGGGCAAAATGACGGCGGGGCAGGTGCTGACTCAGGTAGACAGCCTCCTGCCCAACGCATACACCCGGGAGGAAAAGCTCCGGTGGCTGCTGCAGGCGGAGGGCACCCTCATCCGGGAGGTGCTGCGGCCGGTGGACCGGGAGACATCCGTGCCGGAAAAGCTGGAGGAAAGCACCGTGCTGGTGGCCGGGACGCCCTATGACGGGCTTTACGATCTGTATGTACAGGCGCAGATCCACTACGCTGACGGCGACATGGCGCACTGGAACAACGCTATGGCCCTGTGGAATCGGGGCGTGGAGGCTCTGCAGGCGGAAACACTGCGGAAAATGGGCGAAATGCAGACGGCAAACTGCCTGCGTCTTTGCTGAAGGGAGGCGAGGGCATGTTCTTTCCGATGCTAAAGAAAATTGGATTGGAAAAGATGACGGTGACGGATTTCCCGGGCCTTGACCGCAGGGAAACAGCCAGAATCGGGGGATTCCGTGAGATGCGGAACCTGTGCGGGGAGGGATACCCTACCCTGCGGACGCGGCAGGCAAGGGGCTTGACTGCCACGGTGACCAAGCCCGGCGGCCTGACGGCGAAGGATGCCCTGATCTGGGTGGACGGCACGCGGATCTGCGTAAACGGTGAGGCGGCGGGGCCGGTGCTGACGGAGGGGAAAAAGGATCTGATCAGCATGGGCGCATATCTGATCGTTTTTCCCGACAAGGTGTATCTCAACACCAAGGATCTGACGGACTACGGCAGCCTGGAATGCGAAAGAACCGCATCGGCGGGAGTGGCCATCAGCCTGTGTGATGCGGAGGGCAAGGCCTACAGCGGCGTGGTTCAGAGCGTCGGGGCACCGGAGGATCCGGAGGAGGGGACGCTGTGGATGGATGTATCCGGAGCAGAGCCGGTGCTGCGGCAATACGGCCAGGAGTGTTGGACGGCCCTGCAGAATGTGTGCGTAAAGCTGCAGGCGACCCTGCTGGGGAAGGGATTCGCCGCCGGGGACGGTGTGACGGTCTCCGGCTGCGCTGCGGCAAGACTCAATGGGGAGAAGGTCCTGCAGGCGGTGGGGGAGAACTGGGTGGTCTTCCCCGGGATCGTGGCAGGGAACGCATCCCAAGAGGCGGCGGTGACCATTAGCCGCACTGTGCCGGAGATGGATTTTGTGGTGGAGAGCGGCAACCGATTGTGGGGCTGCAGGTACGGTATGACGGACGGCGAGGCCGTGAATGAGATCTACGCCAGCAAGCTGGGGGATTTTAGGAACTGGAGATGCTTTGAAGGCTTGTCCACGGACAGCTACGCCGCAGCCAGAGGCTCCGATGGGGCATTCACCGGAGCGGTGAGCTATCTGGGGAACCCAATATTCTTCAAGGAACGCTGCATGGAGCGGGTGTACGCCGGGAGCCAAGGGGCTCATCAGATCGTGACCACGGAGTGCAGCGGCGTGCAAAAGGGCAGCGCAAAAAGCCTGCAGGTGGTGGGCGGCGTGCTGTACTATCTATCCGATGAAGGCGTGCAGGCCTTTGACGGAAGCCTGCCGGTGACGGTATCCCAGGCCCTGGGCGAGAGGAGATACAGCGCAGGAGTGGGCGGCGCGTGGCGAGAGAAGTACTATCTCTCGGCGCTGGATGAGGATGGAGCAGCCTCTCTGTTGGTATATGACAGCGAGAGAAAGCTGTGGCACCGGGAGGACGAGCTGCGGGCGGAGGGCTTTGCCTGCAAGGGCGGGGAGCTTTACTGCCTGAGCGCAGAGGGGAAGCTGCTGAGCATGCACGGCGAGAGCGGCGAAAAGGAAACGGGCTTTACCTGGTTGGCGGAGACCGGAGAGCTGGGGCTGCAGACCCCGGAGCGCAAGAGGCTGACACGGCTGCTGCTGGCAATGCGGCCCGAGCAGGGGACAACGGTGGCGGCGTGGGTCAGCTATGACCAGGGAGCCACCTGGCAAAAGCAGGGACAGATCACCGGCAGCGGCGGCATACGGGAACAGCTGGTGGCCATACGGCCCAGGCAGTGCCGGGCTATGCGGCTGAGGCTGACCGGCAACGGCCAGTGCGCTATTTTTGCCGCCACGGCCCTGTATGGGAGAGGAAGTGACCGGCTGTGAGCGTGATGGAAATGCCCGCCGTCCCTGCGGGAACGCTGGCGCAGCAGGTACAGCAGCAATACACCTACTTATTTCGGCTGGCGCAGACGCTGAACCGAGCTATGGAGCAGGTGGAGTGCACCGCCGGCGCTCAAGCAGCGCAGGCGCAGCGGACAAGGATCAGCAGCCGAGAAGCCCGGGAGGAACGGGCACACCAGGCGGCAACGCTCAAGAGCCTCATCATCAAGTCGGCGGACGTGGTGCGCCAGGAGATGGACCGGCTGGCCACGGAGCTGAAGGGGAGCTATGTGGCACAATCGGAATTCGGCGACTATTTGGAGAGAATCAGCCAGCGGATCGAGGCAGACCCCAGTCAGCTGAGCCAGTATTTTAAGTTTGCCTCGGACATTCGGGCGGATGTGGACCGGGTGGAGGTGGACTTTGCCTCCTACAAGACCGATGTGGAGGGATATATCCGCCAGGGCATTGTGGGCTATGACGGCACCGTGCCCATCATCGGCATCGCTATTGGACAGGACATCCGCACCAGCCAGACCGGGGTGGAGACGGAGCAGGGTGTGTACGACGTCATCGACAAGAGCAGCAATATGTCCGTGTGGACCACGGAGAAGCTGTCATTCTACATCGGCGGGCAGGAGACGGCATATTTCTCCAACGGCAAGCTTACTGTGGCCCAGATCGCCGCGGACCGCATCACCGGCGCGGGGGAATGGGACGTGAGCTTCACCAGAGGCGTGAAATTCAAATGGATCGGAGGATGAGGAAATGGCCACCAGCGGCGTTATCAGCACAAACACAAAATACGGCTCATGCTTTTGGGTAAAATGGGAAATCTCCGGCAGCCAAAGCATCTCTGACAACAAGACCACCATCGCCTGGTCCTGCGGCCTGACCCCGGGGGAGCAGTATTATGACAAGGCCATCAAGATGTCGGCGGTAAGCATCGCCGGGGTGAAGGTGTACGACGGCGGCACCTACTCCAACATAACGGACTACAAGGACCGCACCTTCGCCTCGGGCACGCTGGAGCTGAGCCACAACGCAGACGGAACCAAGAGCTTTACCGTGGCAGACTTTTCCGGATGGCTGTTCGGCAACGGCGACTACACCGCCGCAGCCAAGAGCTTTACCCTGCCCACCATACCCCGGGCTACCACGCCCTCTATCGGGCCGGTGACCATCGGCGGCAAGGCGACCATCAGCCTGCCCCGGGCATCCACGGCCTTTACCCATACGCTGAGCTACAGCTTCGGCAGCGCGTCGGGGACCATTGCCACCAAGGCGGGGAGCAGCTATACCTGGACCGTGCCGGAGAGCCTGGCGGCGCAGATCACAAGCAAGCTCAGCGGCACCGGAACGCTCACCTGCAAGACCTACAAGGGCAGCAGCCTCGTTGGTACAAAGTCGGTATCCTTCACAGCGACGGTGCCGGGCAGCATGAAGCCCGCCCTGAGTGCGGGCTGGGCCACGGTGACCTACGACAACAGCGGCACCAAGGCCAGCGCCATTGCCGCGTGGGTGCAGGGCTACTCCAAGGCCAAGGCCACCTTCTACAGCAGCAAGGTCACCTGTAAGCAGGGAGCTACGGTGAAGAAGTACTCCATCACCTACCTGGGAAAGACCGTGTCGGCCAGCCCATACCGGACGGGGACCATTACGGCCACCGCTGCCAAGGTGCGCTGCACGGTGACGGACAGCCGGGGCCTCACGGCCTATGAGGACTTCATCATTACGCTGCTGGCCTACGCCAAGCCGGCGCTGAACGGAGTGAAGTTGTACCGCTCGGACGCGGAGGGCAAGGCGGCGGACAGCGGCACGCACATCGCAGGTGTTGCCACGGCAAAGTATTCCTCTCTGGGTGGGAAAAACCGTGTGACCATCAAGGGTTACTGGAAGAGCGTGGGCGGCAGCTATGGAAGCGGCGTGGCCATGCAGGCCGGGACGGCGAAGGTCATTAGCGGCAGCACGGAGCTGAGCACGGAGAAAAGCTATACGGCGAAGCTCATTGCCACCGACAGCCTGGGGAACACCGCCTCCTATGAGGCGACCATCCCCACGGAGAAGGTGGCCTTCCACCTGAAGGCGGGGGGAGACGGCGCCGCCTTTGGCAAGGCGGCGGAGAAAAGCAAGGCGCTGGAGCTGGCGGCAGATTGGAATCTGCATGCAGGGCGATTTATATACATGGGCGGCAGCAAGGCGACAAACGCAGAGAAGGACATATATTTTCAGACGATGGACGGAGCCGCAAATCCGCACAACACGGCTATTTACGGCGGCAACGGGGAATCCACTGCGGCCTGGGGCGTGTACGACGCACAGAACAAACGCAGCGTGATCCGCTACGATGATGTGGCAGGAACGCTGACGCTGCTGGGCCTGGGGCCTACCAATCTGACGATTGGCGCGTTCGGGTCGAATTTAAAGAGCTTCAGCGGCACGGCCAGGCACTCCGCTTTGTTGGGGCTCGGCATCCTGAGGGTGTCGGGAGAAACCAACGTTGCGCTAACGGCGGATACGACATACGACATTGCCACTATCGGCGCACATATCCCCACCTCCACCTATGCCCTAAGCGTGTACTGTCAGAAAGACCTGGATGCGCGGCTGGGCTCGGCCGGCACCATACAGATCCGGCCCAAGGAGGACATACCCGCAGGGTACGACATCTACATCGCCGGAATATGGATCGCAAGCTGATGAGAACGAAATAAAAGGAGGTACTGAATTATGGCGAGAAAGCTTTGGAGGGGCAATACAGGCAGCTCCGTGCGGGAGCTGCAGCAGAAGCTGAATCAAAACGGATATCACCTGGACGAGGATGGCGTGTTCGGCAGCAACACATACAGGGCTGTGGTGGATTACCAAAAGAAGAACAAGCTGCTGGTGGACGGCGTGGTGGGCGACGAGACCTGGGGGAGCCTGAACAAGGTGCAGCAGGCTGCCGTACCCACGAAGCCCACTACGGGTAAGGATGTGATGAAGGGCGTGTCGGACGAGACGTACAACAAGCTGCACAAGCTGGAGCAGGGATATGTGCCATCGGATGAGGTGGAGACGGCGCAGGAGATACGCAGAAGTATAGAGGCGCTGCAGCCGGAGAAGTACAAGTCTTCCTTTGAGGACGAGCTGTCCCAGCTCTACGAACAGATCGCTCAGCGAAAACCGTTTGCCTATGACCCGCAGACAGATGCGCAGTATAAAAATTATGTGTATCAGTATGCCCGGAGGGGACGGGACGCCATGGAGGACACCATGGGCACTGCTGCCGGGCTGACGGGAGGCTACGCATCCAGCTACGCACAGACGGCGTCCCAGCAGGCCTATGACCGCTATATGCAGGAGCTGGCAGAGCTGATGCCGGAGCTGGAAAGCAGCGCCCGGCAGCGGGATCAGGACCAGCGTAACTGGCTGACCCAGAGATACGAGCAGGTGAGCGAGCAGGAGCAGGCGGATTATAAGCGCTACAGGCAGGAACAGGATGCCTGGCAGGAGAGCTATGACCGGGCGGGCAAGGAGGCAGACGCCCTGCGGGAGCAGGAGTATGCCGACTACAAGCTGATGCTGCAGCACTACACGAGCAAGGCAAACGCAGAGCAGAAGGCTTCCGGCGATGGCCGAGCCAATTCAGGCGCCGCGGCAAAAACAGAAAAGAAAACGACGCTTAGCTCCACGGCCATGGAGAGCCTGCGGCGGGCCATGGGGAACTATCTCAAGGGCGGAAAGAAGCAGGAGGCGGCAGCCCTGGCACAGCGGTATGGCAGCCGGATGACGGCCATGCAGAAAAAGCAGCTGAAGAAGCTGTTTGGCACATATGGAGCCAATTTGATCATATAAGGAAAGCGCCCCCTTCCGCCTTTGGGAAGGGGGTGCTTTTTGCGAAATGGAGCTGGAGGGCGGAGGACAGGGGCTTGACAGGGGGGCGGTTTTTGCTACAATAGGAGCAGAACCATGAAAGGAATGATATATGGACGGGTTTTACTACAAAGGGCTGAACCGAGAGGAAAAATCTGCCTACGAGCAGATGCTGGCGGGATTTAAGAGCCTTGCGCCCACGATACGGATAACGCGGCTGGAGCCGGCAAGACTGGCGGAGGTTTACCTGCGGTTAAAGCTGGATACACCGCTGCTGTTTCATGTGACGGGGTATAGCTATCGGTTTTATCCCGGGGCAGAGCACGTGGAGCTGCTGCCGGAATACCTGTTTGACAAGGGAAAGATTCGCACCCACCAGCAGGCAATAGCGGCCCGCATAGAGCGGCTTACCCGGCCCCTGCGGGGAAAGAGCCAGCTGGAAAAGGAAATTGCCATTCACGATTTCATATTGGACAGCGTTCGCTATGATAAGCTGAAAAAATCTTATTCCCACGAGATCATCGGCCCGCTGACCCAAGGGGTGGGTGTGTGCGAGGGCATCGCCAAAACGGTGAAGGCACTGTGTGATGCGGCGGGAGTAGAGTGTATCATCGCCCTCAGCGAGGCAAACCCGGAAAAGGGAGTGCGCTACCGTCACACCTGGAATGTACTTACAATAGACGGAAAAAGATACCATATGGATGCTACCTTCGACAACTCCCTGCAGCGGGGTACCCATCGGTATGATTACTTCAACCTGGACGATAAGCATATTTTCTCGGATCATGAGAAACTGGTGCTGCCGGTGCCGAAATGCACGGAGGACAAGGGGTATTATTACCGCTCCGTATCCCTGACAAAAACGGAGGATGTGGCAAACCGGGTGTGCCAGGCGCTGCGAAAAAAACAGACGCAGTTCGTGTTCCACTGGCGTGGCGGCGGATTAAACCGGGAGATTCTAAATGAGATTCTGGCGGGGGCTGCGGAGGAGGCCGGCAAGAAGGGGCTGCAGGTGAGCTGCGCCGTGAATGTGCGCCAGGCGGTGATTCAGCTGGACTTTGGTACAACTCGGGAGACAGAGCTGCAGCAGCCGGACGAGGGACAGGAGGATGCGCAGGCGTGACAGCTGCCCTTCTACGAAGCGGAAAAGCGGGCCCGGGGGGCCATACTGTAAGGAGGATTTGTGATGGCGAGGAAGGCAGGACGGAACACGAAGGCACGGATCGTGGCGGCGGCGTGGAAGCTGTTTTACGAGCAGGGCTATGAGGATACCACCGTGGAGGACATCGTGTTTGAATCCGAGACCTCCAAGGGATCGTTTTACCACTACTTTGACGGCAAGGATGCGCTGTTGGAGTCCCTGTCGGTACTGTTTGACGAAAAGTACGAGGAGCTGCGGCCACAGCTGGACCCGGAGGCGGATGCGGTGGACACACTGGCATTCCTGAACCGAGAGGTATTCGGCATGATCGATAACAGTGTGTCTATGGAGCTGCTGGCAAGGCTGCTATCCTCTCAGCTGGTGACCCGAGGTGAAAAGCATCTGTTAGACCGCAGCCGCACCTATTTTAAGCTGCTCTATCAAATCATCCGCACCGGCCAAGGCCGGGGCCAGCTGCGCACGGACATGACCGCCAATGAGATCGTGAAGGCCTACGCCATGTTTGAGAGGGGGCTGATGTATGATTGGTGCCTCAGTGGTGGTGAATACGCCCTGAGCCGGTACAGCGCCCTGATGATGCCGATGTTTTTACAGGGCTTCCGGGCGGCAGAATAAGCTCCCGAAAATGATTTTAAGAGCTTATTTTGGTATTGCATGTGGTCTATATGAAAAAAGAATAAAATCAAGAAATATCTGGATTATATGAGAACCATGTATAGAATTCATTCTATACATGGTTCTGTATTTCGTTCTTGTTCTGTTTGTGTTATACTTGCCTGCGTTAAGCTAAGAATGCGTTAGGAGTGAAAACTATGAAAATCAGCGAAGTTATTGTGTTTGTGATTTATCTGGTCTTTATGCTGTCCATCGGGGTGTATTTCTTCTTTAAGAATCGCTCCGGCGGCGAGAAGACATATTTCCTGGGCGGCCGTCAGATGGGCCCCTGGGTCACGGCTCTGTCCGCAGGCGCCTCCGACATGAGCGCGTGGGTACTCATGGGTCTGCCTACCTCTATCTATGCCCTGGGCGTGGGGCAGGTGTGGATCTCTGTGGGTCTGGCCATTGGCTACACCATCAGCTGGCTCGTGGAGGCACCCCGGCTGCGGCGGTTCTCCATTGTGGCCAATGACTCCATCACCATCCCCCAGTACCTGACCAACCGGTTCCTGTCCAAATCTAAGGCCCTGCAGATCATCTGCGCGGTGATCTTCCTGGTGGCTTACACCGTGTACGCCGCCTCCAGTGTGAAGGCATGCGGCACCCTCTTTAACACTGTGACCGGTATGGACGAGACGGCGGCGATGTATCTTGCCTCCATCATCATCATCGGCTATACCTTCCTGGGCGGTTTTTCTGCCGTGTGCTGGACGGACTTTTTCCAGGGTATGCTGATGCTGGGCGCACTGCTCATTGCCCCAATCTTTGCGCTGTTTATGCTTCAGGGCATGGGCGTCCATGCTGTGGATACGCCCGATTACTTCAACGCCTTCAGCAGCTGGAAGGACATTGTCTCCGGCTTGGGCTGGGGTCTGGGTTACTTCGGCATGCCACATATCATTATTCGCTTTATGTCCCTGGAGTCTCAGAAGAGCTTGAAGAAGTCCGCCAAGATCGGCATTACCTGGACGGTGCTCATCGTCATCTTTGCCGCTGCGGTGGGTATCATTGGCCGCCTGTTCCTGGGCTATGACGAAGCTATCAACGGCCACTCCCTGGTGTTCATCACCATGGTGCGCAAGATCTTCCCGGGCGTGATTTCCGGCCTGCTGCTGTCAGCGGTGCTGGCGGCATCCATGTCCACGGCGGATTCCCAGCTGCTCATGGCTGCCAGCGCCTTTGCCAGCGATGTGTATAAGCCTGTATTCCGCAAGGGCAAGGCCAGCGATAAGGAGATGATGTGGGCCGGCCGTATCGTGGTGCTCATCATTTCCGTGGTGGCACTGATTATTGCATCCAATCCCAATTCCGGCACCATCATGTCTCTGGTGTCCAACGCCTGGGGCGTGTTTGGCGCGGCCTTCGGCCCGGCTATTATGCTGAGCCTGTTTTGGAAGCGGTTTACCTTTGCCGGCGCCGTGGTCAGCATCATTGTGGGTGCGGCTGTGGACGGCCTGTGGCTGGCGTTCCTGTCCGGTACGGGTATCTATGAGATTATCCCCGCTTTTGCCGCCAGCATGATCGCCGCCATCGTAGCCTCCCTGCTGAGCAAGAAGCCCGGCAAGGATGTGGAGGAGCTGTTTGACAAGGCTGTGAAGTTCGAGGAAGAATAAGCTGCCATAAGATAACAAGGGAAAGAGGATCATCTAACTTTTATTCAAGCGACCGAAAGGGCCTGCTGTCTGTGAATTACAGACGGCAGGTCCTTTCGCTTTACACGCCCGACCTAAAGCCCCTTTCGAGGCTCGCCGGCTGCAAAATGATGTGGAAAAAGTAAAAAACAAGACATATCCCCCTGATAAAAATGTAAATTATTGACCATATATTCCAATGAATGGGAATAAACTGCGGAATACTATTGAAATAACGAGAAAAATAAGGTATAGTAAAATAGAAAACCGAATTACACAGCGCACAGCGTGAAAGTCGGAACGGAAAATGGCTGAGGCAGGCCATTGCAAAAAAAGAGAGGCGGGGGGGGGAGACATATGGCGTTTTATGCCCACAAACGGGTGGAGCCTGACGGAGAGATGAGCCGACAGACGGTGTATGCGCACCTTATAGGGACGGCGCAGCGGGCCGGGCAGTGCCTGCGGAGCGTGGGATTGGAGAATACGGGGTACCTGGCAGGTCTGCTGCACGATATGGGAAAGTACACCGAGGAATTTCAGCAGTATCTGGAGGCAGGTGATCCCGGACGACGGGGCAGCGTGATCCACACCTTTCAGGGATGCCGGTATATGATGGAGATCTTTCATGGAGAGGGGGCGACGTTTCCGGAGATTGTGTGCGCCGAGCTGATTGCCTTTGCCATAGGGGCCCACCACGGGCTATTTGATTGTGTAGATCCGGCACAGCGGCTGGGGTTTTCATATAGATGTGAAAAGAAGGACATATCCTATGAAGCCGCTGCAGCGGCCTTTTTGAGCGAGATACCGGAGCGGGAGATCCGGGCGCGGTTTAAAAAGGCAGCGGCGGAAGTCGACGGGATCATGGGTCGGCTGGATGAAGCCTATGGAGACGACCGGGACTACGCATTTGAAACAGGCCTTTTGGTGCGGCTGATCCTATCCGCTGTGATTGAAGGGGATCGCCATGACACGGGGGCCTTTATGAGCGGGCCACATCTGCGGACCTGGCCGGAGGACATGGGCCCGGTCTGGGAGGGGAGACTGGCATATTTGGAGGGAAAGCTGGCGCAGTTTCCACAGGAAACGCCGGTAGAGAAGGCGCGGCATGCCATCTCAGAGCGATGCCGGGCCTTTGCGTCCCGGGAGCCGGGCATTTTCCGGCTAAACGTCCCCACCGGGGGCGGCAAGACCCTCAGCTCCCTGCGATACGCCCTGGCTCACGGCAGGATATACCATAAAAACCGGCTGATTTTCGTTTCGCCGCTGCTGTCGATCCTGGAACAGAATGCCAGGGTCATCCATGAATATGTGGGGGACGATGGGCTGATTTTGGAGCATCACTCCAATGTGGTGCAGACGGGACTTTCCCGGGAGGAGCTGGACGAGCGGGAGCTGCTGGTGCAGAGCTGGGAGGCACCCATTATCATCACCACACTGGTACAGCTGCTGGACACTCTGTTTGCCGGGAAGACCACGGCAGTACGGCGTTTCCAGGCCCTGTGCGGTAGCGTCATTGTCATAGACGAGGTGCAGACGGTGCCGGCGAAGATGCTGACGCTGTTTAACCTGGCTGTCCAGTTTTTAAGCGAACAGTGCGCTGCAACGGTGGTGCTGTGCTCGGCCACCCAGCCGGAGCTGGAGTGCGCCGCCCACCCGCTGCGGGAAAAGCCGGAGGAAATGGTGCCCCGGGATGAGACACTTTGGGCGGCCTTTCACCGGACGGAGCTCATCCGGCTTCCGGACCGGCGCTTGGAGGAGCTGCCGGAGTGGATAGCCGGACAGATGGAGACGACGGAAAGCCTCCTGGTGGTGTGCAACAAAAAGAGCGAGGCGGCCTATCTGCTGGAAAAGACAAAATCGGAGGAGTATGGGAGCTTTCACCTGTCGGCGGGGATGTGCATGCAGAATCGGCGGGATGTGCTGGAGGCTTTGCAGACGGCGCTGGCCCGGCGGGAAAAGGTGCTATGCATCGCCACCCAGGTGATCGAGGCGGGGGTGGACATCTCCTTTGACGCGGTGGTACGGCTGACGGCGGGCATGGACAGCGTCGTCCAGGCGGCGGGGCGGTGCAACCGCGGCGGGGAATCCCGAGTGCCCCGGCCTGTGTATACGGTGAACTGCGCAGATGAAAAACTGGGTATGCTGCGGGACATCCGGCGGGGAAAGGACGCCACCCTATCGCTGATGGAGGCGTTTCAAAGAATGCCGGAGAAGCTTGGCGGCAATCTGTTTTCGGAGGAAGCCATCCGCTACTATTACCGGGCGGTGTATCGGGATATGGCGGAGGGGGAGCAGGACTATTATATCAAGGAGCAAGGGACCAGCCTGTTTGACCTGATGGCGGACAACCGGCGGTATGCCGATGAGGGGTGCGCCGGGGCAGAGATGTTCTGCCTGCGGCAGGCATTTAAGACGGCAGGACGGTATTTTTCCGTATTTCAGGAGGACACCACGGACGTTTTGGTGCCCTACGGCAAGGGAAAGGAGCTCATTGCGGAGCTGTGCGGGGAGCGATGCCGGCATGACGCGGAGCACCGGGCTGCGGTGCTGCAGGAGGCAGCCGCCTACTGTGTGGGGATCTATCCGTATCAAAAAAAGCAGCTGGAGGAGAAAGGGGCGCTGCACTCCGTGTGCGATGATTGTGCCCGGGCTCTGGCAGAGGGATTTTATGATGACACGGTGGGCCTGGTGACAGAGACGGAGAAACATGAATTTTGGGAGGTGCGAGAGTGAAAAACACCAAGTATGACAACATTGTGGAGTTTCAGGTGACGGGGGACTACGCCCTGTTTTCCGACCCCATTATGCGCGTGGGTGGGGAAAAGTGCACGTACCAGGTGCCCACCTATGAGGCCCTCAAAGGGATATTGCACTCCGTGTACTGGAAGCCCACCATCCTTTGGGTCATAGACGCGGTGCGGGTGATGAAGCCCATTCAGATGGAGACCAAGGGGATCCGCCCGATCAAATACAGCGGCGGAAACGACCTGAGCTACTATACCTATCTGAAGGACTGCTGCTACCAGGTCCGGGCCCACTTTGAGTGGAATGAGAACCGCCCGGAGCTGGCTGCCGACCGCAACGAGAACAAGCACCATGAGATCGCCAAAAAGATGATCCGCAAGGGCGGCCGGCGGGACATTTTCCTGGGCGCGCGGGAGTGCCAGGGTTATGTGGAGCCGTGCGTATTCGGCGAGGGGGCAAGTGCCTACGACGACACGGAACAGCTGGCCTTCGGGCTCATGTACCACGGCATCACCTACGCAGACGAGGCGTATTCGGCGGACACCCGGGGGAAGATGACGGTGCGGCTTTGGTACCCGGTGATGAAAAAGGGTGTGATCGAATTTGTGCCGCCGGAGCAGTGCCCGGTGCAGAAGACCATCCGGGATATGGAGATAAAACCCTTTGGAGGCGAGCTGGATAATTTCTCCGGCCTGCGGGAATTTGGGGAGGTTACATAATGGGACTTTTACAGCGCGCCATTGAGACATACGATGCCAGCGCCGCCCTGGCGGGGGTGTACCGGGAGGGGCACGAGCCGCTGGCACCTATTTCACACATCACAGCCAATGCACATATTGAGATCAGGCTAAATGAACAAGGGAAATTTCGCGGTGCGAGGCTTTTGACCAAGAAAGAGGGAAGAACGGTTATCCCGGTTACGGAAGATTCCGGGGGGCGCACAAATAAATTGGCGGCGCATCCACTTTGCGACCAAATCAAGTATGTTGCCCCTGACAATGAAGAAGCGCATGAACTATATTTGAGGGAGCTTTGTGCATGGGAGGAGTCGGCGTATTCGCACCCCATTTTGAGCGCTGTGCGTGCCTATGTGGAGAGTGAGACCATCATTGCTGACCTGATAAACTGCGGGGTCATAAAAGAAAAAGCGCGGCACGAGGATAAAACGATAAAACTTTTGATCAGATGGCGCGTGGATGGATGTGAACAGGAAGAGCCTGCCTGCTGGAAAAACAAGCGATTGTTTTCACTTTATCAGGAGTACTATTATGGCGTGATCTGTGACCGGGGACAGGCTTTGTGCATGGTAAGCGGAAAAGAGGACTTGATCGCTACAAAGCACCCGTGCGGGATCATTTCTAATCCATACATGGCGAAGCTGATCTCGGCCAATGACGGGAAAGGTTTTACCTATCGGGGGCGTTTTTCGGATGAAAAGCAGGCGGCTACGGTGGGATATATAGCATCGCAGAAGGCGCACAGTGCGCTGCGGTGGCTGACGGCGGACCAGGGGATTCGGGAGGGCGCGAGCACGCGGGCCTTTCTGTGCTGGAACCCGGAGGGGAAGGCGGTGCCGCAACCTATGCGCAGGGTGCCGAGAGCAGAGACTGCGCCGGTGCGCAAGCCCAGCGACTACAAGAAGCAGCTGCAAGGTACACTTCTGAGTTTCCGGGAGGACCATCAGCTGAAAAACGAGGACAGGGCCGTTCTAGTGAGCTTTGACGCGGCCACCACCGGGCGGCTGGCGGTGACCTACTACAACGAGATAGGCCTGGAAACCTTTTTGCGGCGCATGGAGGACTGGGACGGACACTGCTGCTGGTATGCGGAGAAGTCTGACATCCAGGCACCGAACCTGCTGGACATTGTGGACTGCGCCTTTGGCGTGGAGCGGGATAAAAAATTGACAACGGACGGTAATGTTCTGGGGCAGCATTTGCAGAGACTGCTGCAGTGTAAGGTGGACGGGGGGATATTCCCGCTGGACATTTTGCGGGCGCTGACGCATAGAGCGTCTTCGCCGCTGGGCTATGAGAAGGCAAACTGGAGAAAAATTATGCAGACGGCATGCGCGGCGCTGCAGAAATACAGGTATGACACAAATCAAGGAGGGAACGAAATGGCTTGGGCACTGGACAAGAGGGACCGCAGCTTCCAATACGGCAGGCTCCTGGCGGCCATGGAGCGCGTGGAGGAGGACTACTATTATAATAAGAAGAAAGGAAACGGGAAGGAGGACGGTCAGGAGAACAGGCAGACGAATGCAATTAAGTACATGAGTGAGTTCAGGCGGAGACCGTTCTCGGTGTATGAGCGGGTCAACCGGCACTTGCAGCTGGCCTATCTGGGCCGCGTGGAGCCGTGGCAGGCCGTCCGCTACAAGCGGCTGGTGGGCGAGATCATCGGCATCCTGCGTGAATTCCCGGAGGAGGAGCTGAATCGCCCCCTGGAGGACATTTACCTGATGGGCTATGAACTGCAGCGGAACGCATTCTTTACCAAAAACCAAACGGATGACAATATGGAGGAGGAATAATCATGGCAGCTTTGGAAAACAAAATCGACTTTGTGGCGCTGATCTCTGTGACCAACGCCAACTGTAACGGCGACCCGACGGATGGCAACCGTCCCAGGACCGACTTGAATGGCCGAGGGGAAATATCAACTGTGTGCATTAAAAGAAAAATTCGCAACCGCATGCAGGATATGGGACACGCCATTTTCTTGCAGCCCGATGACAACCGTAAAGATGACTGCAAGAGTCAAAGAGAGCGGGCGGATAAGGAACTAAAGGGAATCAAGGACAGGAAGACTTATGCAGAAACGGCGTGTAAAAAATGGATGGATGTGCGCAGCTTTGGCCAAGTGTTTGCCTTTACGACAAATGGCAAAAGAGGGGATGGAGTTTCCATTGGCGTGCGGGGACCGGTTACCGTTCACCAGGGGGTGAGCATATCGCCTGTGGATATTGCAGAAGTGAAGATCACCAAGAGCCTAAATGGAGAGCCGGGAGAAACGCGCGGGAGAGATACGATGGGGACAATAAATTTCGTCCGCTTCGGCCTGTACGAGATCAAGGGCGCCATCAATGTGCAGCTGGCGGAAAAGACCGGCTTTACCCGGGAGGATGCCGCGGTCATAAAAGAATGTCTGCGGACGCTGTTCGTAAACGATGCGTCTTCTGCCCGGCCGGAGGGCTCTATGGAGGTGGTGAAGCTCTATTGGTGGGAGCATAACTGCAAGGACGGGCAGTATTCCTCGGCCAAGGTACACCGCAGCGTCCATGTCACGCCCAAAAACGCGGAGGGCCTGCCCCAGTGCGTGGATGACTATGAGATCACCCTGGATGAGCTGCCGGGGCTGACACCGGAGACCATAGATGGACTATAAGGAAGAGGAGTATCTCCAGCTTTCCGGGCTCCAGCACTTTCGCTTCTGCCGCAGACAGTGGGCGCTGATCCATATTGAGAACCTGTGGGCGGAAAATCTCCGGACGGTGGATGGGCAGATCCTGCATGAGCGCGCCCATGATCCCGGGCTGCGGGAAAAGCGGCCGGGCCTGATCGTCGTGCGGGGCATGGCCGTCTCCTCCCGCACTCTGGGCGTATCCGGGGCGTGCGATGTGGTGGAGTTCAGGCGCTGTGCGGCGGGGGTCCCGCTGCGGAATGAGGAGGGCCTTTTTCAGCCCTATCCCGTGGAATATAAGCGCGGCTCACCTCGGGAGGACCGTGCCAATGAGCTGCAGCTCTGCGGCCAGGCCCTGTGCCTGGAGGAGATGCTCTGCTGCGACATACCCAAGGGCGCCCTGTATTTTGGCGAGATGCGGCGGCGGGTGGAGGTGGCATTCACCCCGGAGCTCCGCCGGGAGGTCACGGAGACCCTGTTACAGATGCATCAGCTGTATAAGCGGGGATACACGCCCAAGGTGAAGCCGACCAAGGCCTGCAATGCCTGCTCATTAAAGGAATTGTGCCTGCCTAAGCTGCTGCGCAGCGGCTCGGTGAAAAGCTACTTGAAGCGATATATGGAGGAGACGGTATGAGACGTTTACTCAATACGCTGTTTGTAACCTCTGAAGATGCGTATTTGGCACTGGATGGGGAAAACGTTGTGGTCCGCCGGGACCGGGAAGAGCTGGGCCGATTCCCTTTGAACAATTTGGAGGGGATCCTGTGCTTTTCTTATGCGGGGGCCTCTCCGGCGCTGATGGGGGCCTGCGTCAAGCGGAGCATCGCCTTGAGCTTCTGCACACCGGGTGGGCGATTTTTGGCCCGGGCGGCGGGAATCACCAATGGCAATGTGCTGCTGCGCCGGGAGCAGTATCGCCTGGCGGATGATTTGGCTGCCAGCTGCCGGATCGCGAAATATATGATCTGGGGCAAGCTTTTTAATGGCCGGTGGAGCATCGAGCGAACGAAACGGGACCACAAGCTGCGCGTCGACGAGGAGAAATTCCAGAATGTATCGTCGGCGATCTATGACCTGATGCCGCAGGTCATACAGGCGGAGTCGCTGGATTCCCTCCGGGGCCTTGAGGGCGCAGCCGCCACGCTGTACTTCGATGTTTTTGACGATATGATCCTGCGGAACAAGGAGAGCTTCTATTTCCGCGGGAGGAACCGGCGGCCCCCCACGGACCCTGTCAATGCTATGCTCTCTTTTGCCTACAGCCTGCTGGCGGGGGATTGCGCCTCGGCGCTGGAGAGCGTCGGGCTGGATGCCTATGTGGGCTTTATGCATCGGGATCGCCCGGGCAGAACATCCCTTGCCCTGGATATAATGGAAGAGCTGCGGCCATGTATGGCGGATCGATTCGTCCTGACCCTTATCAACAATAAGGTCATGGGCCCCGATGATTTTGAGACGGCTGAGAGCGGAGCGGTGACCATGACAGACGATGGGCGCAGAAAGTTTCTCAGAAGCTGGCAGGAGCGCAAGCAGGAGGTGATCACGCACCCGTATCTGCAGGAAAAGCTGCCCTGGGGGCTGGTTCCATATATGCAGGCACTGCTGCTGGCACGGCACCTGCGGGCGGATCTGGATGCTTACCCACCGTTTTTGTGGAAGTGAGGCGAGAGCGTGCTGGTATTGATTTCTTACGATGTGAGTACAGAGGATGCGGCGGGGCGAAAGCGCCTTCGACAAATTGCAAAGCAGTGCGTGAATTACGGCCAGCGTGTGCAGAACTCGGTGTTTGAATGCCTGCTGGATGCCGCCCAGTGTAAGCAGCTGCAGCATAAGCTGTGCTCTATCATGGACAAGGAGAAGGACAGCCTGCGGTTCTACTATTTGGGCAATCGCTATGAGACGAAGATCGAGCACTTCGGCGTAAAGGCCGGCTATAAGCCCGAGGAGGTTCTGATGATCTGACCGTGCGAAGTGGAAGCTCTCAGGAGAGATCCCATAGGTTCGCGCCGGAAAACGGGCGAACAGGCGGAAGGTGAATGTATAATTAGCAAAAATACGCTTGTTGGTATGCGAATAGTAGTTTAGCTGCACGTTGTATTGTGTATTATGCAAGAATGCATGGGGTAAATTTTGTGCATGATTGCTGTCCCGCCCCGCACGGGGCGGGTGGATTGAAATCATGTTGGAGACGATGGCCTGGTAATTGGAGAGACGTCCCGCCCCGCACGGGGCGGGTGGATTGAAATTGTTATTGAGCGAACCTATAACTTAGAAACAGAACGTCCCGCCCCGCACGGGGCGGGTGGATTGAAATCAAGCGTCGAACACTTGGGCAAAGGTCATGTTGTAGTCCCGCCCCGCACGGGGCGGGTGGATTGAAATCCATCGGAGAAGACCCGGACAAGATTTCCTCCGCGTCCCGCCCCGCACGGGGCGGGTGGATTGAAATGATCAGGAAGTCATGGATGCAGCGCGTGAGGCGAGTCCCGCCCCGCACGGGGCGGGTGGATTGAAATCGTATCCATAATATTTGGATATTTGGCGTTTGACGTCCCGCCCCGCACGGGGCGGGTGGATTGAAATGACTTCTCCCCCGCAAAGTGATGGACAAGCCAGGTCCCGCCCCGCACGGGGCGGGTGGATTGAAATATAAATCTGCTGTTGATAGGAAGAAGCATACCAGGTCCCGCCCCGCACGGGGCGGGTGGATTGAAATCGGTTATACTCGCGTATACGATAAGCGCAAGGAATGTCCCGCCCCGCACGGGGCGGGTGGATTGAAATTGCAATATGAAAAACTGCGAAAAAGCTGCAAGTGGTCCCGCCCCGCACGGGGCGGGTGGATTGAAATAATTTGAACGCGGTACTTTTTCTCTGCTTTCTCGTCCCGCCCCGCACGGGGCGGGTGGATTGAAATCCAATACGCCGCCATACCCAGCTCACCGATTGCCGTCCCGCCCCGCACGGGGCGGGTGGATTGAAATATCATTCCCCTACTTTGCGTTCGCAGACTTTTCCGTCCCGCCCCGCACGGGGCGGGTGGATTGAAATGCGAAAATATGGCACCTGTTATGGCACAGATACACGTCCCGCCCCGCACGGGGCGGGTGGATTGAAATCCCCACCAGGCCATCTGTGGCAGAGGTGCCGCCAGTCCCGCCCCGCACGGGGCGGGTGGATTGAAATCTTTGCTACCAATGGGGCGTATGGATTACTGCAGTCCCGCCCCGCACGGGGCGGGTGGATTGAAATCGTGAAGAAAGGACGGTATGTTGATGGCATTTAGTCCCGCCCCGCACGGGGCGGGTGGATTGAAATAGGAAAATGCATACGATAAATTTGACGAGGATCAACGTCCCGCCCCGCACGGGGCGGGTGGATTGAAATAAAACCATAAGGAATGGAGCCTATCAACGTTTGGTCCCGCCCCGCACGGGGCGGGTGGATTGAAATGACACACAGGACATATACAACACCTTCAAAACCATAAGGTCCCGCCCCGCACGGGGCGGGTGGATTGAAATTTCTCTCAAGTATGCCAAGTATATTGGTAGTGGGTCCCGCCCCGCACGGGGCGGGTGGATTGAAATACATACTCGGCACCCACCACAATCTGATTAAAAGGTCCCGCCCCGCACGGGGCGGGTGGATTGAAATCCACAGGTGGTACGGTAGGCGCGATCACCACGGCGCGTCCCGCCCCGCACGGGGCGGGTGGATTGAAATCCAAAAACTCCGCTTAAAATATCGTTGTTAACCTGGTCCCGCCCCGCACGGGGCGGGTGGATTGAAATTCCGAAGACCAGGAGAGGGCACCCGAACGGGTGTCGTCCCGCCCCGCACGGGGCGGGTGGATTGAAATCTGGACACCTCCCGTTAGTCTGGCCACCAATGCGGTCCCGCCCCGCACGGGGCGGGTGGATTGAAATTGGTGTATTGTTGCGCACAAACTGCAAAATGTCGTGTCCCGCCCCGCATGGGGCGGGTGGATTGAAATATCCAGGGCCGCGTCTGTGCGCTCCGCATCGCTGGTCCCGCCCCGCATGGGGCGGGTGGATTGAAATTTGCAATTTGCGGGTAGTGCGTGGGTAACTTGCGTCCCGCCCCGCATGGGGCGGGTGGATTGAAATATCAATCACTCACCCACTTTACAATCATGCATATTGTCCCGCCCCGCACGGGGCGGGTGGATTGAAATTTTCCATTCCGATCTTGTCCCGAAGACCTTGTGTGTCCCGCCCCGCATGGGGCGGGTGGATTGAAATGGCTGGTGCCAAGCGTATGGCCTGGGCTATGAGACGTCCCGCCCCGCACGGGGGGGGGTGGATGCATACTTGCGTTAGCTCAAATTAAAAGGGGAAGCGGTTTCCCAATAGAAGCCGTTTCCCCTTTTGCTGTTTTTCTATGTTTTCCCTTACTTTACGGGCGGAAAATCTGATCGCGGCCGATCTCATCCAGGCTGTGCACGCCACACATCTGCATAGCGTCCTTCAGTTCACTCTGCAGCTTGTTCACATAAACCTGCACGCCCTCGGCACCGCCGCCATAGACCATGGTGACGAAGGGGCGGCCGATGAGCACGCCATCCGCACCCAGGGCCAGAGCCTTGAACACATCCAGGCCCGTGCGAATTCCGCCGTCTACAAAGATTTTCATCCGACCGCCCACGGCATCAGCGATGCCCGGCAGAACCTCTGCCGTGGCGGGGCACTGATCCAGCACCCGGCCGCCGTGGTTGGACACCACGATGCCGGCAGCGCCGGCCTCCATGGCCTTGCGAGCTCCATTGGGGGTCATGATGCCCTTGAGGATGAAGGGCTTTTTGGCAAACTCGATAATCTCCCGCAGCTCGGCGACGGTCTTGCTGCCGGCGGGGGGCATGCGGTTTTGCAGGAAGGGCAGACCCGCCCCGTCGATGTCCATGGCCACGGCCACGGGATCGGCCTTGCGCACGGCTTCCAGCTTTTCAAATACGGTGTCCCTATCCCAGGGCTTCACCGTGGGCACACCCAGACCGCCCGCGTGGCTGATAGCCTGGAGAGCACCTGCCATCACGCCGGCGTCAATGCCATCTCCGGTGCAGGCCAGGATGCCGGCATCCCGACAGGCGGACACCAGCAGATCGTTGTAGGTGGCGTCATCGTATTTGTCGCCGTAGTGCAGCTTCATGGCGCCCACGGGGGCGGCCAGCACCGGCAGACGCAGCTTGGCACCGAAAAAGTCAAAGGTGGTGTCGGCAGGGCGGTTTTCGCAGATAGTGTCCATCTGCACGCAGATCTCCTGCCACTTCTGGTAGTTGCGCTGGAAGGTCACGCCCAGGCCTTTTGAACCGGGTCCGGGGACGGTGTTGCCGCAGGCCCGGCCGTTGCACACGGGGCAGGCCTTGCAGTAGGGACCCATGCAGGTGCGGGCCGCTTGCAGAATTTCATTGTAATCCATTGTATCGCTCCTTCACCGTTGATATGGCCTATTGTAACGCCGCCGGCGGCAAAATGCAACGGAAAACATGGGGTATGAAACCGGAGTTTTATGCGTAAAATTATACAAAATGACAAAGGAGGCATAGGTATGAAGGATACGCGCTGGCGCACCTGGGAGATTATCAGCCTATTTTGGACACTGGCGGCGGGGAACCTGCTGCATTTTGTATATGATTGGACGGGAAGCAGCGTGGCAGCCGCGCTGTTTTCGGCGGTGAATGAGTCCACCTGGGAGCACATGAAGCTGCTGGCGGTGCCGTGGATCCTGTTTTCCCTGGTGGAATACATTGTCCTGCGCTCCGGCGGCATCGCCGGGCCCCGTGCGGTGGGCCTGCTGGTGGGCCTGGCGGCGATCCCGCTACTGTTTTACGGCTACAAGGGCGTTGTGGGACAAGGGAATATGATCGTGGACATCCTCATTTTTCAGGTGTCGGTGCTGCTGAGCTTTTGGGTAAGCTGGTCCCTGCAGAAACGGCGGCGGCTCAGCGGCGCGGGCTGGACGGTGCTGGGCCTGCTGGTGCTGCTGGGGGTGTGGGCACTGTTCCTGCTGTTCACCTTCCGGGCGCCGGATCTGGCGGTGTTTGTCGATCCCCTGACGGGGATGAGGGGCATCGGCTGACAGAAGCCGGGAAATTAAATTGCGGAATTTGCCCCATGACTCTTTCGGGCGGCTAAAGGCCGCCCGTTTTATCTTGACCCCGCCGGGGGAATACTGTATAATATAGGCAATCAGCCCAAACGGGGGAGGCAAAGCCATGAAAAAAGTGATCGTGCATAAGTCTGCCGCACCCATTTACATCGCAGCGGCGGCCTGGGGAATTTATGCTTTGGTGTTTCCGCTATATCGGGTGGGGCATTTTGTCATTGCGGCGGCGGTGTCCTTGGCGGCGTATTTTGTCGGCCGCTGCTTCTTCAAGGATGTGAAGGAGGAGGTCGAGGTGGAGCCGGAGCCTATCCGCACCGGCAACCAGGCGCTGGATGAGATGATCGCCCAGGGTCAGCTGGCTATGCAGGAGATGCGCCGGCTGGACGACAATATAAAGGACGATATCATCAGCGGCCAGATTCGCAAGCTGGAGGAGCTAAGCGGCAAGATTTTCGACCAGGTGAAGCAAACACCCGAAAAGCTGCCTCAGATCCGCAAGTTTATGAATTACTACCTGCCCACCACCCTGAAGCTGCTCAATACCTATGACCGCATGGGCGCTCAGGGCGTTTCCGGCGGCAACATCGGCGCCACCATGGAGCGGGTGGAGAATATCATGGGCACCATCGTTACCGCCTTTGAAAAGCAGCTGGACGCCCTATTCGGAGCAGAGGCACTGGATATTTCCACGGACATCACTGTGCTGGAGAATATGATGGCCCGGGAGGGGCTGGCGGAGGACGCCGTTCACCGCACTGTGAATGAAGAAAAAGAAGACAAAACGGAGCCGTCCGACGGCGGCATCCAACTGGAATTATAAGAAAGAGAGGAACACACTATGAGCGAGAATATGACCCCCGAACTGACCCTGAACCCCACGGAGACCGAGGCCGCCGTTCCCGAGCTGACCCTGGATCCCACGGCTGTGGCCGAGGCCCCGCAGGAAAAGCCCGTGGAGCCGGTGCAGCTGGACGATAAGCTCCTGACCGAGCAGGAGAAGAAGGCTGTGGAGGAGTTCTCCAAGAAGATCGACATCAAGGACACCAATCTGATCCTGCAGTACGGCGCCGCCGCCCAGAAGAGCGTGGCGGGCTTCTCCGAGAACGCCCTGAGCAATGTGCGCAGCAAGGACCTGGGCGAGGTGGGCGCTGACCTCAGCGAGCTGGTGGTGCAGCTGAAGGGCTTTGGCTCCGGCGAGGAGAAGAAGGGGCTGGCGGGTCTGTTCCGCAAGGCCGGCAACAAGATCGAGAGCATGAAGGCCCAGTACGGCAAGGTGGAGGCCAATGTGGACCGCATTGCCCAGTCTCTGGAAAAGCATCAGATCACGCTGATGAAGGACATTGCCATGTTCGATCAGATGTATGAGTTGAACCTGAAGTACTACAAGGAACTGACCATGTACATCCTGGCCGGCAAGAAACGGCTGGAGGAGGTGCGCGCCGGCGAGCTGGAGGAGCTGCGCATCAAGGCGGAAAAGACCGGCCTTGCCGAGGATGCCCAGGCCTACAACGACATGGTGAACCTGTGCAACCGTTTTGAAAAGAAGCTCCACGACCTGGAGCTGACGAGGATGATCTCCGTGCAGATGGGCCCCCAGACCCGTCTGCTGCAGAATAACGACACCCAGATGGTAGAGAAGATCCAATCCTCCCTGGTGAACACCATCCCCCTGTGGAAGAGCCAGATGGTGCTGGCCCTGGGTATGGAGCACGGCCGCCAGGCTACCGCCGCTCAGAACGCCGTCACCGAGATGACCAACGACCTGCTCAAGAAGAACGCCGATGCGCTGAAGATGGGTACCATCGCTACCGCAAAAGAGTCCGAGCGTTCCATTGTGGATATTGAGACCCTGCAGCACACCAATCAGCAGCTCATTTCCACCTTGGACGAGGTGCTGGCCATTCAGCAGGAGGGTGCTGCTAAGCGCAAGGCCGCCGAGGCTGAGCTGGGCCGTATCGAGGGCGAGCTGAAGCAGAAGCTCATGGAGCTGCACAAGTAAGATCCTCCGTGAAAGGAGCGGAAACATGAAGGTATTCAAGAACCGGGGCTTTGCCTTGGCGGTGCTGGTGCTGGTGATCGTGGCCGGGTCCGTGTACGGCCTCAGCCGCAAGCCTATTGCGGTGGAGTATCATCAGTGGATTGCCGACGACGCGGGCCTGCTGACCCAGGAGACCCGGCAAACGCTGGAGGAATACAACGACCAGTGGAATAATAAGTATACCGCTGTGGTGGCCGTGGCCACCGTGGACAGCACCCATGGCCGCAGCGTGGAGAAGTATGCTGCCCAGTTGGGAAAGGCCTGGGGCCTGGGACCAAGCGACATGCTGCTGCTCATGGTGAAGGGGAATCACTATTATGTTCTCCTGGGGGACAGCGTGAATAGCACTGCCACCGACACACAGCTCAATAAGCTGAAGAACGCTGTGGAAACGGACTATTACAAGAATGACTATGACCGGGCGGCCCTGAGCTTTTTCCGGGCGGCGGACGTGGTCTACGCCCAGATTTTCCAAAAATAAAGCGATACATAAAATCAGTCCTGCACCATATTGGTGCAGGACTGATTTTGCTTTGCGTTGAAGACCGTCTGCGCTACGCCGTCAATTCTCCTCCGGATCCGGCTCCTCAAACTGGCGGGAGGCGTATTCGTTGCGGAACTCCATGGGGGTCATACCATATTTTTTCCGGAAAACGCTGGAGAAGTACCGGGGGTCGGAAATGCCCACCAGGGTCGATACGTCCCGGACCTTATAGTGGACATCCATGAGGTATTCCCGGGCTTTTTCCAGGCGCACCTCGGTGATGTAGTCCGACAGGCGCATCCCGGTGTTCTTTTTGAACAGATCCGACAGATAGTTGGGAGAGATGTAGAGGGCGGCGGCCATGTCCCGCAGGGTGAACCGATCCCGGTAATGCAGATCTACATACTCCATGGCCCGAAGAATGATGAGGTTGTTGGTGGGCTTTTGAAAGGCGGCTGCGTGCTTTTTTCGGGGGGTATCCGCCTCAATCTGCTCCAGGGCGGCGGTAATCTCGTTCGGGGAGGTGGGCTTCATAAGATATTTCTTCACGCCCAGGTCAATGGCCCGCTGGGCGTATTCAAATTTCCCATAGCCGGTGAGGATGATGAACACCACCTTGGGGCAGGCGCTGCGCATCTGCTCGATCATGTCCAGCCCCGTCAGACCCGGCATGTGGATGTCGGTAATGACCACATCCGCCCCATTGTCCCGCAGAAAAGCAATGGCGCTTTCAGCATCGGCAAAGGCTTGGGGCACATACCAGCCCGGGTGCATTTCCACGATCTTGCACAGGCCCTTGCGGATTTTGGGCTCGTCATCAACAATCAGTATTTTCAAAAATTCATCCTCCTTCCCTGCATGGGCAGCAATAAACGCACAGTGGTGCCCCGGCCGGGACCGCTGTCCACGGAGAAACGGCACTGGCCGTCAAAGTGGAGCTGCAGCCGCCGGGCCACGTTACGCATGCCGATGCTGCCGCTCTCCTGGCTGCCGGATAGCAGCTGGCGCAGCTGCTGCAGCTGCATTGGCTCCATGCCGTCGCCGTTATCCTGCACCGACAGCACCAGGCGGCTGCCCTCCTGCCGGGTACGCACGGTGATCCGCCCGCTGTGGCCGGAGGGGAGGATGCCGTGAATGATGGCGTTTTCAATGAGCGGCTGCAGGATCAGCCGGGGAATGAGAAAGTCTTCCAGGTCCGATGGCAGGTCCAGCTCGTAGAGCAGGCGGTCCTCCAGCCGATTTTTCTGGATATTCAGATAGTCCAGCGCGTTGCGGTATTCCATGTGCAGCGGTACCAAGGCGGAGCTGGTGTCCATGCTGTACTGCATGAGCTTGCCCAGGGATACCACCACGGAGCTGATGTCCAATTCGTCCCGGTCAATGAGCATCCAGTTGATGGAGTCCAGGGTGTTGTATAGGAAATGCGGGTTGATCTGCGCCTGCAGAGCCTCGATCTCAGCGTTTTTCTGAGCCAGCTTCTCCTCGTAGACCCGGTTCACCAGGGTGTGGATGCGGCCCATCATGTAGTTAAAGGATTCTGTCAGCTCCCCGATCTCGTCCCGGCTTTTTACATCCAGGATTACATTCAGGTGCTTGTACTGCACGGTTTTCATGGCGCTGTTCAATCGGTCCAGTGGCCTTGTGATGGAGCGGGACAGGAACCAAAGCAGGATATAGGCAGCCACAGCGCACAGGATCACCAGTAAAATGATGTAGTCCCGGAGAGCGGCCGCACCGGGGAATAGATTGCTCTCCTCTACAAAGGAGCAGGTGTACCAGCCCACCAGGCCGTTATACTGGGTGCTGCAGTAGTAAGACAGACCGTCCAGGCTAAAGGAAAAGGACCGGTTACCGGCCCGATACTGGGCCACGATCTGCTCCAGCAGCTCCGGGGAAGCGGAGCCGGTCTGATACATGGGGCGGAAGGAACGATCCAGATGGACAGAGACCTGCCGGCTCAGGTTTTTTTGCTTGCTCAGCAGCATGTTGCCCATGGCATAGGGGTCTATGCGCAGCAGAAGCGTGCCCCGGCCCCGGCCATCGTCGGCCTGCAGCTCCCGGGCCAGGAGGATGGCATCTCCGCTTTCGGGAAAGGTCAGAACGTCTGACCACACCACCTTGCCTGGGTGGGCCTGGGCCTGGGCAATGAGGGGATTTATGACTTGGTCGGACAGGGGCAGGGAGGGGTCTGAGCGATACACGGGCTGGCCCTCCCAAATCACGGTGACGGCCTGTACCTCCTGAAACGGCGCCACCAGCCCCAGACAGATGTCCCGCAGATGGGAAGCCGGCAGCTCCAGCGCATCTGCCGAGAGCAGGCCTTCGGCGATGGCTTCCACCGAGGAGATAATCTGCCGGGATCGGGTGGTGAGGCTGATATCCATGCGGTTCACCGCGTCGTATAGGCTCAGCTTACTGCTGCTGCGGGCGGTATCCTTGGCACGGGTATAGGACATGGCGCCGATGAGCATGCTGATAAGCAGCAGGGGAATGCCGCAGATCAGCGTGACCTTTTTCCAGAACTTCATATCCTTGAAAAACCGCATGATGCTCCTCCTTGCAGCGATAGATGTGGGGGACTCGTTACCAGCGTTACCTGCATTATACCATGCCGAAAAGCAGAATGGTACAATACTGCCATATTTTCCCGCCATTTTGCCAAAAATTGAAGAAAGCATCCGGCGGCCCTTATACCTTGGCTGCCAGCAGATGCCGGACGCCCTTCGCACCGGTTATGGGGCGTTCCGGATTTGGGCGGTTATGCCGGGAGAAAAACAGCCGAGTCGCAGAATCGCCAAACATGGGAGGAGTGTTTTCTGCGTTTTAATAGTTTATAGCAAAGCAGCTGACTTTGGTGGTGATGGGGGCCGCTCTCAAACATAGGGTGTTCTTATTGCACCTGCGGTACCAAAGGTGCGCGCATAGCAGGCTGTAAAACTCCTCGGCAGCCTCAAAAAAACAGCAGAGGGACGCTTTGAGCGGTCTCTCTGCTGTTTTGCCTCATGCCTCCATGTGCCGCCCCAAAAAGGCCGCCACAATCTGCGCCAGCTTGTATTCGCTCTCGCCGGGAAGCTCCCCCTCTCCGGCGGCGAACAGCACCAGGCCCAGCACATCCCCCTGGCAGAGGATGGGGGCAGCGGTGGCGGCAATAAGGTGGGGGCTGCCTTCACATACAGGCAGGGCATCGTCCTCTTTGGTCCGCTGGTAGACGCTGCGGCCCTCCATAAGCTGTTCCATCTCCCGGGAGAGGTTGTGGCCGATGAGCTCCCGTTTTCCGGGCCCTGCGGTGGCAATGACGCTATCTCGGTCGGTGATGGCGGCAGTAAAGTCGGAGGAGTGGGCCAGGGTGTCGCAGAACTGGGCGGCAAAGTCCTCCAGCCCACCGATGAGGGAATATTTCTTAAAAATAACTTCTCCGTCCCGAGTGGTGAAGATCTCCAGCGGGTCGCCCTCACGGATACGCATGGTGCGGCGTATCTCCTTGGGAATTACCACTCGCCCCAGGTCGTCAATGCGTCGCACGATTCCGGTTGCTTTCATATAAAAAACTCCCTTTATTTCTTATTATTGCAAAAGTAGTATTTGCCGGATTAGGTAGATTATACGGTGCCTGCGCGACGCATTTATTTTGTGCGTCGATGCGCGAGGGGGAAAAGATGTCCAAACGAGCTTTGATCCGGGGAGCTGCCTTCGTGATGGGCAAAGACGTGTTGTTTTTTCCTATAAAATTTCCCGGTATTCTCCCTGCCGACAAGCGGCACTTTTTACAAAAAAATCCTATTTTACAAAATGCCTGTTGACATTTCCCGCTTCGGCTGTTATCCTCACAGCATCACAAACGCGATGACACAGAGTAGTAAGCAGGGCGATGCTCTCAGAGAAGTGCCGGGTGGTGCGAGGCACAGTGCGATCCAGCTGCCGAACTGGCTGTACAGCGGCTGCGTTGAACCCCCAGTAAACGCAGACGGGCGCTCCCGTTACAGTGCAGGAATATGATGGTATTCCGTTGAGTGTGTTTCGCGCAATGCGAAGCAAAGAAGAGTGGTACCGCGGAGGGTTTTCAGCCTTTCGTCTCTTCTGCCAAGGGGCAGGAAGGACGAAAGGTTTTTTGTTTTTCTGCCAAACACCCGATCATTTTTGCAGGAGGAACAAAACAATGAAAGCAAGCACCCCCAAAATCCCCAAGACCCCGTTTATAGCCGCCTTCTCCGTAGGCGCCGTGCTGTTCTCGGCCCACGCAGGCGGTGGCTTCGCCACCGGCAACCAAGCCAACACCTACTATGTGGGCCTGGGCTGGACCGGCGTTCTCTCGGCCATTGTGGCCATGCTGCTGCTGACGCTGACCATGCGGGAGGCCATGATCATGTATAACTCCCGGGGCCTGAAAACCTATAAGCAGCTTTTTGAGACCCTCTATCACCCCTTTGACAAGTTTGAGTGGGCCTTTGAGATATTCTTCTACATTATGGTCCTCATGGCCGTGGCCGCCGCCATCTCCGGTGCCGCCTCCGCCCTGAACAATTACTTCACCTTGGACTACTACGTCGGCATAATGGTGGTGGGCCTCATCGTACTGGCTCTCACCATCTTCGGCGCAGGCATCGTCCGGGCCGCCTCCACCTACATGGGCCTGGCCATCCTGGTCACCGCCATCAGCATCTACGTTATCGGCATTTTCAAGAGCGACAGCAGCATCTTCTCTGTTCTGGCCGCCGACTTCCGGACTACCGGCTTTGCCAATATCCCCAAGGCCGTTCTCAACGCCTTCACCTATGCGGGCTTCCAGTGCGTGACCCTGCCCACCATGGTGGCCTGCGGCACCACCATGAGGAGCAAAAACGGCTGCGCCAAGGCTATGCGGATATCCTTCGTTATGAATGCTGTGGCTTTGGTCCTCTCCGTGTTTATGCTTCTCAGCTGGCAGGGCGTTTATACCTCTGTGGAGGGCGGCGCCACCATTCCCACCCTCACCGTGTGCAAGGTCATCGGCATGCCCGCAATGGTGGCCGTGTACGGCACCTGCCTGCTCCTCTGCCTCATCTCCACAGGCGTGACCACTATCTTCGGCTTCGTGGCCCGGTTTGAAAAGCTCCGCATCTTCCGGGGCATCAAGTCCGCCCCCGTCCGCAGCGCCATCGTCTCCGCCTTCATCATCGTCCTCTCCATGACCATCTCCATGGCCGGCCTCACCAATATTATCAAGTACGGCTACGGCTACTGCGGCTACCTGGGCATCGCTGTGGTGGTGATTCCCTTCCTCACTGTGGGCGTTTACAAAAACCGAAAATACTGCCGCGAACACGCCTTTGCCGCCGCCGGGGAGGAGACTGCGCAGGCGTCTCGGGCGGAGATCCGCCCCGATACCGTGGCCGCAAATTAAAACCGGTATTTCCAAATCATACTACATTATAATGAGGTGTATCTTATGCAAAAAGCTCTTTTTCCCGGTTATACCGTAGGCCCTGACGCCTACGAGGACATTGTGAACATCTGCCCCGCCTACGGCAAAAGGGCCGCCATCATCGGCGGCAAGCACGCCCTGGCCGCCGCCGAGGATAAGATCCGCCAGGCGGTGGAGGGCTCCGGCATCGAGATCATCGGCACCTTCTGGTATGGCGGCGAAGCCTCCCGGGAGAACATGGACATGCTCCGGCCCCAGGTGGCGGAGGCGGACATGATCTTCGCCGTCGGCGGCGGCAAGGCCATCGATACCTGCAAGGTCCTCTCCCACGAAACGAACCGTCCCTTCTTCACCTTCCCCACCATCGCCTCCACCTGCGCCGCCTGCACCAGCCTTGGCATTGTCTATCATCCGGACGGCAGCCTGCGTGAGTACTCCTTCTCCAAGATCCCGCCCAACCACATTTTCATCAACACGGAGATCATTGCCAATGCCCCGGTGCGCTACCTGTGGGCCGGCATGGGCGACACCATGGCCAAGCACTACGAGTGTACCATCTCCTCCCGCAATGACATCCCCGCCCACTCCGATGCCATGGGCATTGCCCTGAGCACCATGTGCGCCGAGCCCATCGTCCGCTGGGGCCAGCAGGCCATGGACGACTGCCGGGCCCATCGCATCACCCCGGAGCTGACGGAGATCATCGAGGCCATCATCATTTCCACCGGCTTTGTCTCCAACTTCGTGCAGGTGGACTACACCACCGGCATGGCCCACGCCATGTATAACGGCTTCACCATCCTGCCCTCCACGGAGGCAAACCATCACCTCCACGGCGAGGTGGTGTCCTACGGCATCCTGGTGATGCTGACGGCGGACAAGCAGTACGAGGAGCGGGATCGGCTTCTGCGCTTTAATAAATCCATCGGCCTGCCCACCTGTCTGGCGGATATCCACGCAAGGCCCGAGGATCTGCCTGCCGTCACGGAGAAGGCCCTGGCCGGCATCGATGTACGGGTGTGGCCCTATCCCGTCACCCAGCAGATGCTCATTGACGCGGTGATGGAGCTGGAGCAGGCTCAGCCGTAAAGCGAGCAAAATCTCTCAGCACACCAACTGAATGACGCCCCATTTATCGGCCCACGCGGCATGCGGCCTGATAAACGGGGCGTTTTTCTGCGTCAAAAGCACCGCTCCGGACTATTGCGCGAAAGGGCTTTGCCCTGTATAATGAGGGGGATCATTTTTGTAAGACGAGAGGAAAGAAACGGTAATGGATATCATTTATGCCCTTGCGCAAGAACTGAACGTAAATGAAAAATATGTGGAAAATGTGGTGCAGCTGTTGGATGAGGGGAATACCATTCCCTTCATTGCCCGCTACCGCAAGGAGCTCCACGGCGCCATGGACGACACTACCCTGCGCAATCTGGAGGAGCGGCTGCAGTATCTGCGCAATCTGGAGGAGCGCCGCGCGGCGGTAAAAAAGTCCATCGTCGACCAGGGCAAGCTGACGGAGGAGCTGACTGCCGCCATCGACAGTGCCAAGACCCTGGCGGAGGTGGAGGATCTCTACCGCCCCTATAAGCAAAAGCGCCGCACCCGGGCCACCGTGGCACGGGAAAAAGGGCTGGAGCCCTTGGCAGCCCTGCTGTTTGCCCAGGAGCGGGATTGCCCCCGGCCGGAGGATGCCGCCCGGGAATTTCTCGCCCCGGAAAAGAGTGTGGACACCGTGACCGATGCTCTTCAGGGCGCGTCGGACATCATTGCCGAGCAAATCTCCGATGATGCTGATATCCGCAAGGCGCTGCGCGGCCTGTTGAGCCGGCAGGGCCGGCTTGCCTGCTGTGCGGCCACGGAGGAGGACAGCGTGTACCGCCTGTATTATGATTTTGAGCAGGCTCTTTCCAGGCTCCAGGGACACCAGATTTTGGCCATCAACCGGGGCGAGAAGGAGGGCGTGCTGAAGGTTTCCGTCACCCTGGATCGAGACCGGGCGCTGCCCCTGCTGCGCCGGGCGGTGGTGAAGCCCGGCTCTCCGGCGATGGAATTTATCAAGTCCGCCGCCGAGGACGCCTACGACCGGCTGATCTTCCCCTCCCTGGAGCGGGAAGCCCGCAGCCTGCTGACTGAGCAGGCAAACGAGGGGGCCATCGGGCAGTTCGCTTTGAATCTGAAGCCGCTGCTTATGCAGCCGCCTGTCAAGGGAAAGGTCACCATGGGCTTGGATCCGGGCTACCGCATGGGCTGCAAGGTGGCCGTGGTGGACGGGACGGGAAAGGTGTTGGACACTGCGGTGGTATATCCCACCTATGGAGAGCGGCAGGAACGGGAGGCCATCGCCGTTCTGGCAGGGCTCATCACTAAGCACGGCGTGGAAAGTATTGCCATCGGCAACGGTACAGCCAGCCGGGAGACGGAGCAAATGGCTGTAAAGCTCATCCATCAGGTAAACGAAGCCGGCGCCCATGTCAGCTATATGATCGTTTCTGAGGCCGGGGCCTCCGTGTATTCCGCCAGCAAGCTGGCCGCCGAGGAGTTCCCCCAGTTTGATGTGAATCTGCGCTCGGCGGTGTCCATTGCCCGCCGGCTGCAGGATCCTCTGGCCGAGCTGGTAAAGATCGACCCCAAGGCCATCGGCGTGGGCCAGTATCAGCACGATATGCCTCCCAAGCAGTTGGACGAGGCTCTGGGCGGCGTGGTGGAGGATTGCGTCAATGCCGTAGGTGTGGACATCAACACCGCCTCCCCGTCCCTGCTGCAGCGAGTGGCCGGGCTCAACGGCACTACCGCGAAAAATGTGGTGGCCTACCGGGAGGAAAACGGCCCCTTTACCTCCCGCACCCAAATCAAGAAGGTGCCCAAGCTGGGCCCCAAGGCCTTCCAGCAGTGTGCGGGCTTTTTGCGTGTGCCGGAGAGCAAGAGCGTCCTGGATAACACCGCCGTCCACCCGGAGAGCTACGACGCCGCCAAGGCGCTGCTGGAGCTGATGGGCTACACCTTGGCCGATGTGAAGGCGGAGAAGCTGTCGGACCTTCCTGCCCGGCTCAAGGCCTATGGTGAGGCGAAGGCCGCCGCTGCCGTGGGTACAGGCGTCCCCACGCTGCGGGACATCACCGCCGAGCTGCTGAAGCCCGGCCGGGATGTCCGGGATGAGCTGCCCCAGCCCATCCTGCGCACCGACGTCATGGAGATGAAGGACCTCAAGCCCGGCATGGTCCTCACCGGCACCGTCCGCAATGTCATTGATTTCGGCGCCTTTGTGGACATCGGTGTCCACCAGGACGGCCTGGTGCATATCTCGCAGATCTCAAGTAAATTCATCAAGCACCCCTCGGAGGTGCTGACCGTGGGCGATGTAGTAAAGGTTGTTGTATTGGATGTGGATGAAAAGAAAAATCGCATCGGCCTGAGCATCAAGCAGGCAAAGGACAGGGAATGATCCTTAGCGCCCCGACAGAAAAGGGGGCGAGTATCCAATCTTTCAATATGTGACCGCTGATCGTAAAAAACGCAGGGTGGGGAGTGAAGCGCTCTCCATCCTGCGTTTTTAAATGACACCTGAATCGGAAGGGGCGCTCTCCATAACGCATCCCTTCCGGAGGTTGTACGCAGACGATTTATCCTTCCTTTATAAACGCCATAGTACGGAGATGCTTTTCTGCACGTCATTGCGGATTACGAAGATGGGACACTATAACGCTCCCGTTCGGCAGAGAGACCGCCATCACGCAGATCGCGGAGGAGGCAAGGGCCGCCGGAGCAGCCTTCAGAACCTGTTTTCTACCAAGGATGCGGTGACGCCGGATCTGAACCACCGCGTGCCGGAGATTGTCGGCCGCATGACCCTGAAGCAGGGCAAGATGAGAAGGCAATGCTGACAGATCGGCCGGGTAAAACCGGCTCAGTATCAGCCTTCGTGTATTTGTTGCCCATGGCTTGGCATATTTTTTTGCTATGTGATTGTGCATTTCGACAGAAAAATGTGAAATATTTTGGTAACTTATCCCTGAGGAATGGCTTTGACATTTATCACGAAAGCTGGTAGAATAAAGAAAGAGTGGAAACGATACCGGAAAGGTTACCGGAACCGAGTTTTTATATTCTGCACCGGGAGGCTGCCCCATGACCATTAAAGATATAGCCAGACTCAGCGGCGTTGGCGTGAGCACGGTGTCCCGCGTTCTCAACGACCGCCCCGATGTGAGCGAGGAGAGCCGCCGCCGCGTGCTACAGGTCATTGCCGAATACAACTACCTGCCCAACAATTCTGCTCGAAGCCTTGTGCGCACGAAGTCAGATGCCGTCGGCCTGGTGGTGCGCGGTGTGCAGAACCCCTTTTATACCGGCATTATCCGTGCCATTGAGCGGGATTTGGATGCGGCGGATTTTACCATGGTCATGCGGCAGATTGGCTCCTGCGAGGACGAGATCAAGTGCGGCGCCATGATGGAGCGGGAAAAGCGCCTGCAGGGCATCATTTTCCTCGGCGGCCGGTCGGATTACAGCCCGGCGGATACGGCCCTGCTCAATGTTCCCTTTGTCTGCTGCTCCTATACCAATACCTATGGGACCCTGGATCCCACAAAATACTCCTCCGTCTCCATTGCTGATGAGCAGGAGGCCTACCGCGCCGTGATGGATCTGGCACAAAAGGGCCATCGCCGCATTGCGGCTCTGTCCACGGATCCCCGGGATTGGTCCATTGCCCAGCTGCGCTGCTCCGGCTATGCCCGCGCCCTGCACGATCTGGGTCTGAGCCTCGAGGACGGGGAGATTATCCGCGCGGACGATTTCACCATTGAATCCGCTTACCGCGCAGTGACCGAGCGGCTCAAACGCCCGGCAGACTTTACAGCCATCTTTGCCATCTCGGATGATATGGCCATTGGCGCCATGCGGGCCCTGCGGGAGAGCGGACGCTCTATTCCTGAGGATTGCTCCATCATTGCCATTGATGGCTTGACGGTTTCTGAGTATATCTATCCTATGCTGACCACGCTTTGCCAGCCCACCGATGAAATGGGTGCCAAAAGCGTGGAGATTTTGATGAGTGTCATTCGCGGCGGTACCCATCGGCACCTGATCCTGCCCACCACGCTGCGCACCGGCCAATCTGTGCGTGACCTGACCCGGCGATTTTCCCGCGTAAACGCGTGAAAATAAATAAAAAACAAGGAGAATGATGAAGATGAAAATGAAGAAGTTCCTATCGCTTATTCTCGCGCTCGTCATGGCTTTTGCTCTGGTCGCCTGTGGCCAGAAGCAGGGCGGATCCGGCCGTGTGTTCTGGCTGAATTTCAAGCCCGAAGCTGACACCACCCTCCAGAAGGTCGCCGCCATGTATACCGAGAAGACCGGCGTTCCTGTCACCGTCCAGACAGCTGCCTCCGGCACGTACAATGAGACCCTGACCTCCGCCATGGATAAGGAGGCTCCTCCCACTCTGTTCGTTGTGGGCAACCAGGCCGCTGTGGGCACCTGGGGCGACTACTGCTATGATCTGAAGGATACCAAGGTCGCCGGTGAGCTGAGCACCGATGCCTATAACCTGTATGACGACAGCGGCAAGCTCTGCTCCATTGGCTATTGCTATGAGTGCTATGGCATCATCGTCAATAAGGATCTGCTGCAGAAGGCCGGCTATGAGCTATCCGACATCAAGAATTTTGAGACTCTCAAGGCTATTGCCGAGGATATCCACAGCCGCGCTGCGGAGCTGGGCTTTGATGCCTTCACCTCCTCCTCTATGAGCGGTGATTCCAGCTGGCGCTTCACCGGCCACCTGGCCAATCTCGAGTATTACTATGAGTCTGTGGATGATCCCGCTGCTTGGAAGACCTGCCCCGCCAGCATCAAGGGCACCTACATGCAGAACTACAAGAACCTGTGGGATCTGTACATCAGCAACAGCGCTGTGGATCCCTCCACCCTGGCTGCCGGCGGCTATGACGCTGAGGCCGAGTTCGGCAAGGAGCAGGCTGTGTTCTATCAGAACGGTTCCTGGGAGTGGGCTGCTCTGACCGGCACTGAGGCTAATCAGTACGGCCTGGACAACCTCTCCATGATCCCCTTCTACTGCGGTGTTGCCGGCGAGGAGAAGGCTGGCCTGAATTGCGGTACCGAGAACTGCTGGGCCGTGAACGCCAAGGCTTCCAAGGCGGACATCCAGGCCACGCTGGACTTCATGTACTGGCTGGTCACCGATGCCGAGGCCTCTCAGATGCTGGTGAACGAGCTGGGTATCCTGCCCTATAAGCAGGCTGCCAAGACCGCTAACGGCTTCCTGGGCGATGCTGACGCCTACACCGCTGCCGGCAACTACGTCATGCCTTGGGTCACCAACTTCCAGCCCAATGTGGACGCTTATCGTGACGGTATTGTCTCCGCTATGAACAAGTATGACGCCGATCGTACCGACGCCAACTGGGAGCTGGTCAAGACGGCCTTCGTGGATGGCTGGGCTACCCAGTATGCCGCTGCCAACGGCTAATTTGGATCAAAACCGGATACCCTAAAGCAAGCAAGGAGGGGCGGGCTTTCGCCCGCCTCTCCCGTTCTATCACGGCAGAGACCGCAGGAGGTCTGCGCTGTGCAACAATCTATTTTTTGATGGGAGTGATCGATTTGAAGCGCAAGAAAGGCTCTGCACCGGTCAGCCGGGCGCTGATCCGCCGCCCGCTTCGGCGCTGGTTCCCACTTTTTATGGGGCCCGTGGTCTGCGCTTTTATTATCGGATTTGTCTATCCGTTCTGTAAAGGCGTATATCTGTCCTTCTGTAAGTTTAAAACGACTTCGGACGCGGAGTTCATCGGCCTGGGGAACTATGTCAAGGCACTGCAGGATGCCAGCTTTATGCATTCCTTCTGGTATACGGGCCTGTTCGCGCTGGTGTCGCTGGTTTTCATCAATGTACTGGCCTTCGCCGCAGCCTATGCCCTCACCCAGGGCATTAAGGGCAGCAGCCTGTTCCGCACGGTGTTCTTCATGCCCAACCTCATCGGCGGCATCGTGCTGGGCTATGTGTGGTCCATGATCTTTGACGGTATTCTCACCCGTTATAATACCTCCATTCTTCTGGAGACGAAGTACGGCTTCTGGGGCCTTGTGATCCTCATGTGCTGGCAGCAGATCGGCTATATGATGATTATTTATATCGCCGGCCTGCAGGCTGTCCCGGATGATATGCTGGAGGCGGCCAAGATCGATGGCGCCAGCCGCTGGCAGACCCTTTGGCGGGTCACCATCCCTAACGTGATGCCCTCCATCACCATCTGCACCTTCCTCACCCTTACCAATAGCTTCAAGCTCTTCGATCAGAACCTGGCCCTTACCGGCGGCCAGCCCTTCCTGATTCAATCCGACGGCTCCGCCATCAAGACTACAGAGATGCTGGCGCTAAATATCTATAACACATTCTACGGGCAGAATGTCTATGCCCGCGGCACCGCCCAGGCCAAGGCTGTGATCTTCTTCCTGCTGGTTGCCGCCATCGGCCTCATTCAGCTCCATGCCACCCGCAAAAAGGAGGTGCAGCAGTAATGAAAGGTACCCTTACCGCCGAACGACGCCGCAAATTGGTTTTGTCCATTGTGCTGGCGGTTATCTGCATCATCTATGTGTTGCCCATCTTCATGGTGGTGCTCAACTCCTTCAAGCTCAATACCTACGTCAAGACCGATACCTTTGCCTTTCCCAATGGGGAGAGCTTTGCCGGCTGGGCCAACTATATCAAGGGCATGACCTTCGGCAACTATCCCTTCTGGAAATCCGCATTTTACAGCTTGTTCATCACCGTGGTCTCCTCGGCGCTGATTTTGCTGTGTACCTCTATGGCGGCCTGGTATATCGCCCGGGTGGACAGCAAGCTCTGCCGCATCATCTATTACCTGTGTGTCTTTTCCATGGTCGTCCCATTCCAGATGGTCATGTTTACCCTGTCTAAGACGGCCGACCGGGTCAAGATCCCATTCTTCAACTTTGCCGACATGGCCTTTGACAAGGTGGCCCTCAATACCCCCTGGACCATTCCCATCATCTATCTTGGCTTCGGCGCGGGCCTTGCCATCTTCATGTTTGTTGGCTTTGTAAAGTCTATCCCCCTGGAGATTGAGGAGGCCGCCTCCATAGACGGCTGCGGTCCGCTGCGCACCTATTTTTCCGTGGTGTTCCCCATGCTGCGGCCTACCATGATCTCCGTGGGCATTTTGGAGATTATGTGGGTCTGGAACGACTATCTGCTGCCCTACCTCGTGTTGGACAGCACCAAGTATTTTACCATCCCCATCCACATCCAGTACCTCAAGGGCAGCTACGGCACAGTGGACCTGGGCGCGACCATGGCGCTCATTTTCCTGAGCATTCTCCCTGTCATCATTTTCTACCTTTGCTGCCAGAAATATATCATTAAGGGCGTCGCTGCCGGCGCCGTGAAAGGCTGACTCATATGGATCGTTCCGCTGGCATTCTGATGCCAATCTCCTCCCTCCCTTCGCCATACGGCATCGGGACCTTTGGCAAAGCGGCGTATCGCTTTGCAGATTTTCTTCACGAGGCAGGGCAGAAATACTGGCAGCTTCTGCCCCTTGGCCCTACCAGCTATGGGGATTCCCCCTACCAAGCCTTTTCTACCTTTGCAGGCAACCCCTACTTCATCGACCTGGACACCCTCATCGCAGATGACCTCCTGACCCAAACGGAGGTGGACGCCTGCGCTTGGGGGACGGAGCCGCGCTATGTGGACTACGGCAAGATATATGAGAGTCGATTCGCCCTGCTGGAAAAGGCCAAGGCCCGGGGCTGGAGCCGTGACCGGGAGGCGGTGGCGGCCTTCGAGGCGGAAAATGCCCGCTGGCTGCCGGATTATGCCCTGTTCATGGCGCTCAAGCGCCGCTTTGGCATGAAGTCCTGGACGGAGTGGCCCGATGAGGGCGCCCGGCTGCACACTCCGGAAGCGGTTGCGCGTTACCACATGGAGCTGCGGGAGGATGTGGAGCTGTTCACCTATATCCAGTTCCTGTTCTTCCGCCAGTGGAGCGCCCTCAAGCGCTATATCAACGGCCTGGGTATTCGCATCATCGGCGATATCCCCATCTATGTGGCTATGGACTCCTCGGATGTTTGGAGCGAGCCGGAGAATTTCCAGTTGGACGAGAACAAAAAGCCCACAGAGGTTTCCGGCGTCCCGCCGGACTATTTCAGCGCAGACGGCCAGCTATGGGGTAATCCCCTGTACGACTATGAGGCCATGCGGAAAAACGGCTTTGAGTGGTGGATCCGCCGTATCGGCGGTGCCACGAAGCTCTACGATGTTATTCGTATCGACCATTTTCGTGGCTTTGAGAGCTATTGGTCGGTGCCCTTCGGCAAGATCACTGCGAAGGACGGCCACTGGGTCAAGGGCCCCGGCATGTCCCTGGTGGGGGTGCTGACCGGTTGGTTCCACGATATTGAGTTCATTGCCGAGGACCTGGGCTTTCCCACGCCGGAGGTTACGCAGCTGCTGGCCGATTCCCAGTTGCCGGGCATGAAGGTGCTGGAATTTGCCTTTGACTCCCGGGACACCAGCAGCTATCTGCCCCATAGCTACGGCGAAAACTGCGTCTGCTATACCGGCACTCATGATAACGCTCCCCTGGCTCTTTGGCGCACGGAGGCGGATCGGGAGGATGTCGCCTTTGCCGCACAGTATCTGGGCCTGAATGAGCGGGAGGGCTTTAACCGCGGCATCATCCGTGGCGGCATGGGCTCGGTTGCGAAGCTGTTTGTTGCGCAGATGCAGGATTGGCTGGACCTCGGGCCGGGCCACCGCATGAACGTCCCCGGCACCAGCTGCGGCAACTGGAAGTGGCGTATGCTGCCCGGGGAGGCGAGCCACAGCCTTGCCAGCAGCATCCACGAGATGACCCGCATCTATGGCCGCCTTTGATAAAGCCCATAAGGCTCATAAAGCATTAAGCAGCCAACGCCTATGGCGTTGGCTGCTTTTTCAGCAGGGGATACAGAGGTACAGATATTTCAGCTTTGTTTTGCCGGGTATCAGGTGCGCTGCACCTGGCCATCGACCTCCGGGTAGGGCAGCTATCTACAGCGGCGGCCCTTCATAGGTTATAAACAAAAAGTTAAATAATGAATCATAACGGCATCGCGTGGGACGATGCAGCTTGCCATTGTCTACAGGGGCTGTTCTGCACCTCCTATTAAGGAGAATACTATGCCGCTGCACATCGGACGATGAGAAAAGCTCCATTTTTTTTCACAAACAGGGTAAGCGCGCTCTCTGAGTCAGCCAAGGTTTCGGCTCTGGCATTATCAGCGTGGCAAATTTTACGCACCGTATACCGGAATACCCTTCCGGTCATGTCGGTGAAGGTAAGCTCCTCCCCGGCGTCCAGCTGATCGATAAAATCGAAATTGCCATCCTCACTGCGTCCTCCCACGATCAGCGTACCGTCATACACGCTGCCCATAAACCTGGCTGGACGAAAGCTCTGCTCGGAGCTGTCCCATTCTGCGCTTACTGGCAGCTTAATGCCTCGGCCCGGGAGCTCCAGCAGGCCGATTACATCAATTCCGTCGATCTCCACGGCAGCCATGGCGCTGTCAGCGCGATTTTCGATAACACCCGCTGAGCGCTCCGGCAGAGCTGCTTCGATTTTTTCAATCAGAGAGGGAATGTCAGCTGCCCTTTGCTTATCCTGCGCCTGTCGCACGACGAATAATATCGCCGCAGCGCCCAGCAGCAAAACGCCCAGCGCAACAAGTAGGATGGAAAGCCCTTTACTTCGCACGGGACTTCTTCCTCAACACGATGCCCACCACCAGCAGCGCCAGCCCGGATGCAGCCATCAAGAGCACATACAGGGTCATATTTGTTGTGTCGCCGGTCTGCGGATGATTTCCTGCAGGCGTCTCCGGCTTGGTGTTGGTAATGCTGAAGGTATCGCCGCTGCGCTGAATGCCCACCGTATAACCCTCTGGCACATTCACTTCGTTCACGGTCCATACGCTGCCATCATCAACAGCCTTCCATGTGTACATCCAGTTGTTTTCGGCGCTGAGAGTCACGGACTGCTGCAGCTGTCCGTCCCTGCGAACCTCCACAGAGACGCTAACCGGGCGATCCTGGCCGCCATCCCTCCAGGCCTTCACCGCTTTATAGGTGACCTCGCCCTTGGCTGGTGTGTGTACACTCATTTTTGGCCTTGCGGAGACGGAATACACCCACTGCCCCTCACTGTCCACCCCTGGCACGGCCGCCAGGAAGGATTCAAACACATAGTATTTGCCATCCTGCTCTGTGCGCACGGAGGAAACCAGGTATATGCCCGCAGTAAGATTATCAAAGACGACCTTGCCCCTCGCATCGGTTTTGGCAGTTTGGTCAGCCGCGATGCCATCGGCGAGAATATAGGAGTTCAGAGTGATGGTCATTTCATCCCACTCACTCTGAGAGGAGGTGCCGGTGACCTGGATGGGGTATGACCGGAAGCTCCCGGCCAAAGCATACTGCGCATCCTCGGTAATATCCGCAATGTGCCAGAGCTTGATGTCTTGCCCGGCAAAGACCATTCCCTCGGAGGAATAGGTCACGTCCAGGGTGCAATCACTGCGCAGCTGCACCTTTTCACTGGCCTCCGTGGTGGAGGCGGCGTGGGCGGTCACTGCTCCCGACAGGAGCAGTGCAGCAATCAGTATAAAGTTTGCGATCCGGTAGCTTATTCTTTTCATATCAGTTCTCCCTCGTCATTGATGGGAAGCTTCCGCTTCGCAGGCTTAAAGCAGACGTACAGAATCAGCAGCAGGATGATGGGCATTGCCACCACCGGTGTAACGATCAGCCGATCGATGATAAACGCATCCGATATAGCCCCAAAGGAGCGCATATCCTCAGATTCGATCCTGTGGCCGCGCACCAGCAGCCGATGGGAATTGATGCCATAGGGCGTGCAGGTGACCAAGGTGCAGAGCTCCTTCTCCTCGTCGATGAGCAGGTCGCTCACATCGTCCGGCAGGACGGTTTTAATCTGATCCACCTCATAAATAAAGGTTTTGTCCAGCACCGTGATCCGGAAGGTGTCGCCCACCTCCAGCTTGTCCAGATCTGAGAACAGCTTTGCGCTGGGCAGGCCCCGGTGTGCCGAGATAGCCGCATGGGTACCCTTTCCTGCAATAGGAAAGCTGCTGCCTTGAATGTGTCCGCAGGCGTGGTTCAGCATAGAGGGGTCCGTGCCGTGATAGATGGGCAGCTTCACCTGAATCTTGTCGATATCGATATAACCGATGACGCCATCGCCGGCGGCATTGAGGCAATCATCGTATCCGCTGATCTGCTGGTATTCCGTCAGCGGGAATGGAAGCGCCTTCAGCTCGCTATTGTATTCCTCCGCCCGCTCAAAATAGGCGGTATAGTCCTTAGGCGACAGACTCTTGACAATGGTGTCATAGTCCACGATGGCCCTGGATTGTGTGATGGAGTTCCAGTAGCTGCTGACGGACGGATACAGCAGGAGAGAGAGGCCTGCCAGGAAAACGCCCAGCAGTATTAAGGTGATTACTTTTCGCTTTCTCACGGGTTCATCTCCTGTTGCGTTCCAGGGCGCACGAAGCCGAACACACGGCTGTCCGGCAGCCTGCAATAGGCGGTGTCGGGTGTATTCGGATGCGTCCACCTTGGAAAAGGATATGCCATCGGGAGGGCGGAGGCGAACCTCCGCCTCCCATGGCGGTGCAGTGTGTCAGGGATGCAGGATCAGAAGGATTCCTTGCTCATTCTCTTGTTGGTCACCAGGAATACGCCTGCGCAGATGACAGCCAGAGCGCCCAGGGCCACAAAGATCACGGTGCCGGTGCCGCCGGTTTCGGGCAGCACGGTGCCGGTGGAGTTGGCAACGCCAGTAGTCAGGGAATGGGCAGCTCCGGGAGCGGAGGCAGCGCCGTCGATGGTCGCAGAGCCGTTCTTGTCCAGCACGATGGTGATGTCCTTGGTAAGCTGGTTGTAGCCGGCGGGAGCGACGGTCTCCTCCAGGCTGTAAGTACCGGCCTGCAGACCGTCAAAGCGCGCAGCTCCGTTAGCATCGGTGCTGACCTCAGTGGCATCGGCCTTGGCAGCGACCCAAGTGACGGCCTTGGTAGCGGCGTCATACTTATAGTACTTGCCCTCATTGTTCTTCAGCACGAACTTGGCGCCTTCCAGCTTGGTTTCTGCATTGTTGGCTGCGTACTTATTGATGACAATATTGAAGGAGAACACATCCACTTCCACGCTGGATTCCTCAAAAGTGGTTTTGTCAGCGGGGTTGTTGCTGTACTTGAGCGTAGCGGCGTTGGTTTCCTTTTCGCGCTGGATGGCGTTCTCGTTGACGATGGCAGTGTAGGTGATGACTACAGGTGCGTCGATCTGATCCTGATAGTTCATCATATTGACGCTGGCCACAAAGCCGTTCTCATTGTTGGTGATAGTCGCAGCGGCAGTCACTTCCACGCCGCCGATGGTGACCTTGACGTCCTTGTTGAAGGTCAGCCCCTCGGTCATGGTATCTGTCACCTGATAGGTAAACTCGGTGTAGCCCTTGGTGGAGGGGACCTTGCCGGTGATGGTGTAGGTGAGCTTTTGACCGATTTCCACAGTGCCGTCGTTGTCATCCACACTCATTTCGATCTGCGGCACTTCGTTCTTGTCGCGAATCTGAATATCCTTGGCAGTAGCCAGCTCGCAGACAGCGCCGCTGGTGCCGGATACAAAGTAATAGCCCAGGGCAAGACCGGAGGCCTTCATGGTGTTATCAACCTTGGTAAAGGCGGTGCCGGTGCCGAGAGAACCCGCATTCGTCTTCAGATGCTGGGCAAAGGAGGCGGCGGAGAAGCCGGCGCCGATGCTCACATTATACTTGTTCGTGTTAGCAACGGCTGTTAGGTTGAGGCCGTTGGCGGCCACATCGGCGTATGCCTTGACGGTAGAAAAGGCGGCGTCGGTATTGCTGATGGTGTAGGAGTAGTTGTCGCCAGAGTAGGTCACGTCAAAGATCTTGTAGGCGGTGTAGGGGTGATCCCCCTGGGGATTGGTAATGGTGATGCTGCCGGTGTCTGCTGCAAAGGCGGACACAGCCAGAGCCAGCGTCATGGCCAGGGCCAGCAAAACCGCGAAAAGCTTTCTCATTGTTTTCATCGTGTGTATCCTTTCTGATTTAAAGTAGTTTAATGGAAACGGATAGTTCCTGCGGCGCGGGTACAGGTATATTTTGCGTGGGCAGGAGAGGAAACAAAAGCGTTAATCACCCTCCTTTCCGTACTTGCGCCTCAGAAGACATCCTGTAATAACGGCAGTGAGCATCAGACCGATTCCGGCATACAGAAAGATTCCCCGTCCGATGCCGCCGGTTTCCGGCAGTGCAACGATGGATGTATTATAGATATCCATGGCCGTGTCATCGCTCATAGTAAAGGTATAGCTGCTGCTCCCGGCGAGGACGGTGCCGGTGCTGGGGTCCTTCATAATAACGGTGTAGCCGTCTGTGGTGGTTTCCGTCACGGTGACCTGAACACCCTTGGGGATGCCCGTGATAGTGGTCGACTGGCCGTTTTTCAGAGTAACGCTTTCTGTCTTCGGCTTGCCGCCGGCATCCGTATAGGAAACGGTAAAGGTAAAGCTGCCTGTGGTGTCGGGAGCGCTCACGATTTTCTTTAGCGTCAGGGCTCGCCCGGCATCCGCATAGGCGTTGGTGAAGGTGAAGTCCGCGTCTGTGGTGCTCCGCAGCTGCACAGCGGCGTTCTCATCCGTCACAGTCAGGTTAAACCCATCCAGCTCTGCGCCGCTCTCTGCAATCCTGTAGTAATTGCCGAGCTCCTGATCCTTCATGGAGATACGGGCGGACAGTGTCCAGGAGCCATCTTCGTTGGGCGTCCAGCTGCCCAAATTTGTGGCGGTGTACGTCTTGACGGTTTCGGGATTGGTAAAGCTGCTGTTAGTGGACCTTTGAACCATAAAGGTCAGCTTTCCGGATAGCAGCTGCAGGTCATCCTCTGTCAGGGGACCCACCACATGCTTTGTCAGCGTGAAATAGGGCTTTTCCGAGGAAGCCGGCGGGATCTGCTGGCTGAACCACACGTTGTCAATATGGTTGCCGATGTATGGATTGTTATCGGACGTGCTTACAGCCATGAAGAAGAATCTGGTCTCATACTGCCCTTCCGGGATGGTGTACTGCCCGGAATGTGTGGTCCACACGCCTTTTTTGGCGGATAGATCACTTTCAACCGTAGCACCATAATTGCCTGGATTATTCAGCACCTGCTGCAGCTGCGTCTGTGTGGTGATGTTCTTTGCTCTGCTTTCCGGCATCATGATTACAGCCATGGTATCCGTTTCGTTGCGGCCACTGTGGTCCACGGACCAATACATGGTGGTTCCCGGGATGGTAGCTATGGTTTGATACAGCGCACCCGCGGCGCCGGCGTTGATCTCGGCGTACTGTTTTCCGTTCGATGCAGAGCCTTGATTATGGTATTTAGCTGCATCCGTCTTATGGGATCCGTCGCTCGTGTCAACGATTTCGATGTAGTGCTTTTTATCATATGCGACGGTAGCGCTTCCGCCATATACAGGTTGGTTGCCTTCGGTATTCTCACCGGTGGTTTTCCAAAATAGACCCGCAGTTCCCTCGGGCACAAATTCCTGGAACTTGTGGTTGGTCAGATCCGGTGTTTCAAAGCTGCCGTTCAGAACGGAGGCCTGATAGGTGGTGTTGGTGCGGACAGCCGAAACGCTGTTATATTCGGTGCCGTCCACCTTCAGTACGGCCTTGTATGTCACGGAGGGTAGCGTGTCGCTGACGGTTCCGCCGTCCAGGGCCAGGAACAGCTTTTCGCCACGGTCCCCGCCGATGTTGGACACGGTGTTGCTGCCAACAGTAAAGTTTTTCGCCTTTACGGCCGTATAGGTCGCTCCGCTGTTGGTGCTCTTATACCACTGATATCGGACGTTTTTTCCCTCCAGCGCCGCACCGCCGCCGGTGACGGCTGCCTCATAGCAGCCGGAAGCGGAAACATTGTCATTGATGGTAAGGGTCACATCTGTGATAAGGCCGCTGGCGGCAGGCGCCCGGGCCGGGGTGCTGTTGACCGCCGCGTCGTCCTCGGGCGTATCACCGTTTGCTGCGCCGGTGCTCTGAACTGCATCCCCCGGCACACTGCTGCCTTGGGCTGCATCGGTGGGGACATCTCCCTTGGGCGTCTCATTGGAGGGGTCGTCCCCGGTGGGGACATCGCTGGCTGGCGTTTTGTCAGCGGGGACATCACCGCCGGTCTCGCCGCTTGGCGCCTCGCCCTCCGGATTCATGAAGCATGCTTCCGTATGCTTATGCTCCTCCACGGTACACACCAGGCCCTGGGGCTCGGTGGCGGGAACGGATATGACGCAATCCGCCGTGTGCTGGTGTACGATCCCCGTAACCAGACCGCAGATTAGGCTGTCACCGTCATAGCATGCGTCTGTGTGGACGTGCTCGTCCTGCTCAGCCAGCGCACACAGCAACTCACCGCTATCATCAAAACAGAAGCTGTCGTGCTTGTGGACGATGTACTCGCCCTGGCCTAGATCGGCCCCGGCAGTGCATTGGACCTCCTTGTGGGCCGGCGTACCGGGAAGCTCGTAGCAATCGTCCGTGTGGACGTGCTCGGCAATGCCGCAGTAGGTATCCGGCGTGGATTCCATGGTGATAGCCGGCAGAATGAGCGCATACGTCGTCACAAAGACCACAAGGCATATGGGCACCGATAAGATCTTGTACCAGGTGCGCTTCCGGCGGTGCTTCTTGTTCAGCTGTTCAGCCTGCGAATAAATGTCCCTGTTCATGCAAATTTCTCCCCGTATTTCCAGGCGATGTTAGTCCACGGAACCGATCCGCTTGATCGGCCACACTCTGAAAACGATTTTGCCTATGATTTCTTCTTTTTCCACGCAGCCCACCAGAGACGATCGGGAGTCCACGCTGCTTTCACGGTGGTCGCCCAGGACGAAAAAGGAATTCTGAGGTACGGTGTACGGATATTCAATGTCGGCGGTGCCATAGGATTTTTCGGTTAGGTACGGCTCATCCAGCAAGGTATTGTTCACATATACGTCGCCGCTGTCGGTGATGACAACGCTGTCGCCGGGGCAGCCGATAATGCGCTTGACAAGAACGCGGTTGTTATAGTAAAAGGCGATTATGTCACCGGTTTTGAACTGTGGGGACTTCACCGACACCACGATTTCCCCCTCCTGCAGGTTCGGGTTCATGGAGGTGCCGTATATCTGCAAAACCGGCAGCAGCAGCGTAGCCACCAGCACACTGATCGCGGCCACGATCACCAGCGTATAGATGGTGCTGCGCAGCAGCTTTTTGTATCGGCTGTGATATTTTTCTCGGTTGAGTTCGCCGGTGAGCTCGTCCACGGAGGGCACAGCCGTATCGGTTGCTTTGTTATTTGGTTTCATACGGCCCTTTCTCCTCAATCAGGTGTGCGTGTTCAAAAATTCCTTGAACTGCTGGTCAAAGAGCTCAATGCGCCGCTTGGCTTCCTTGTCCGCATCGGCGAGAATGGCCTGCCGCTGCACCTCGGCGGCATTGATGATCTCGTGAGCCTGGGCCTCGGCCTCGGCAATAATGCGCTCGGCGTTGCTCTCCTGCTCCCGGAGGCTATCCAGATACTGCGCGGCTGCCTGGTCGGCTGCCTCAAAGATGCCGTTTAGCTTCAGGGCCGCCTCTGCCAGTGAGCCGGAGGTGGTGATGGCAATCTTACGCCGTTCCAGTTCTTTTTGGGCGGCCGACAGCTCATCTTCCACGCGGCTGAGCTTCTTGCTCTGCGCAATAAGCATTTCCAATAGCTCTGCGCGGTTTAATTTTCTCAGTTCTTTCTCTGTCACTGTCGTGCCGCCTTTCCCCTGTTTCCGCGATGCCCCGGGCAAGCGAACCCCGGCAGAAACCATATTATTCTACGCATTTGTATACATTATGACATATATAGAAATTATATCATTGATTTTCCGAGAGCGCAAGCGATATGCGCACATTTTTACGCTCGTTCATAAAATGTTCACAATTTAAGCGCTATTTTTCACCTTATTTCGCGCCTGCCGGATTTAAGGAGGAAATGGGCGCGCAGAAAGCACGGCCGGCTGCAAAAAAAGCCCCCGGTGTTACCGAGAGCTTTTTTGGCAAAGAACCGTAATAATTATGATAAAACAGGTCATTCAGGCAATCGAAGAAGCAAACGAAGTCTTCACGAGCTTCTGGGACACAAAGACCGCAAGACCGTCTATCTTGCCGACCCATTGATGGCTGATCTGATGGAGGAATACAAAGCTCTTGCCGCTGAAATGGGAAATACGCCGGAGCGGTTTCTTCGCTTTCCGACCAAGTATGAGATTCATCAATACCGTATGATGGAGGCTTTCATTGACCGGCTCTCTTCCGGAAAGGTGCAGGAGGAACTTGCCTATGCCATCCGGGGAAAAGGCGCGTTCCGCCGGTTCAAGCAGTCTGTGCGATAGCGTCGGACATAATGAGCTCGCGGCATGGGTTGAAGGACTTGAACTTTGAAAAGAGTACAAATGAGAATTAGCGAAATCCTCATATTTTAAGAAGGAGCCTTCGCTTATGCGAAAGCTCCTTTTCTGCACACCTTACTTTTTCAGCTTCAAGCCGTCGTGGAACGCCTCGCCCACACGCTCGGTGACCTTGTAATAGCCATGGGTGTAGGGGTCAAATGCGATGGCGTTGACCTTGGACATATCAATTTTTCCGTCCACCATAATGCTTTCATCAGCAGTGACATTGACTACCTTACCGATGACGCCGCATCCGTATTCATTGTTCTGATACTCGATGAACCTGCACTCCAGGCAGAGCGGGAACTCGTTGATGACAGGGGCATCTACAGTTTCTGCTTTGCTGGCGGTCAGACCGCTGCGGGCAAATTTATCGGCGACTTTATTGCCGGACTCTACGCCGAAATAGTCTGCTTCCACTATGTGGGCAGCGTCGGCAATGCTGACGGTAAACGCTCCTCGTGCCTTGATGTTCTGCACGGTCTTGTGGGTCTCGGTGAGGTTCAGGGCAACGGTGTCCCGCTCCTGCATAGTGCCCCATGCGGCGTTCATCACATTCACGCTGCCGTCCTCGTTATAAGTCGCAACCATCAGAACCGGCATGGGGAAAATGCCTTCGGTAATTTTCAGTTTTGTTCTCATGATAACTCCTCCTTGTGATCATATTGACAGGACTGTTCATCCTGCTTATAATTATAACCGAGTAAAACAGAAATTCAAGTACTGTCTATTATGACAGGTACTATCTTTGGAGAAAGCAAATGATTAAGAACTATATTGAGAACGCCAATTTTGAGGACACCGGCTTTGCCTACACGCTGTCGCTGATCTCCGGCAAGCACAAGATGGTCATTCTTTACTGCCTGATGGAGTTTGAGACGGTGCGATTCAATGAACTGAAACGGTATCTGAAAACCATTTCCGACAAGACCCTCAGCACGAACCTCAAGGAGCTGGAAACCGACAAATTGATCGTCCGCACTGAGTATCCGCAGATCCCGCCGAAGGTGGAATATGCACTTTCGGAGCGCGGAAAGTCGCTGATGACCGTGCTGGATCAGCTCTGTGTCTGGGGCGAGGAGAATCGACTGACAGAGTGACAACTTTCAGTTTAACGAACAGGAGATGATAGACGCATGAGAATCCTATATGAACTATCCTGGCTATGGGAAACGCTGGGCATTGCACTTGTGGCTGCGGCTGTCTGCATGGCTT